>ENA-UOOE01000634-UOOE01000634.1-fermentation-metagenome-genome-assembly--contig:-NODE-634-length-33371-cov-15.245558_pt1 | contig 33371 bp, 26 predicted proteins | sample MGYA00245776_ERZ724021 | MGnify/ENA primary metagenome ERZ724021 (study PRJEB28704, sample SAMN03018321) | fermentation metagenome | biome: anthropogenic terrestrial biome; feature: soil; material... | reverse complement strand
AAAATAGAGTTTTACAAAAATTATTACTAAATTGCACTTGCTGGTTGACTCTAGGGGTGTTACCAAATACCGCTTTTGCTGCGGAGATGTGAAAAAATTATATTACTTTTGCATCCTGATGAACACTTACCATCGAAATAAGTATGGAGGGTTGAAGTGGACATTGCTTGTCCTTTTCTCGCTGTATATGGCTGGAGTAACTTTCTTTACCCACAGCCATGTGATCGATAATGTAAGAATTGTTCACTCCCACCCTTACAAAAACAAGCCACAGAAGCATGATCATACGGTTGCCGATCTACTAGTCATTGATCAGATTACCCATTTTTCATCGACCACACGTGTTGTTCCCCATTTCACTTTTGAGGAGAAATCGGTTTTTTTAGGATTCATACAACCGAAACCGATCGATATATTTATTGCCAACAGGCTACACGCTTCAATATCACTTCGGGCCCCTCCCTCATCCGCGGCATCACACCACTTTCTCATTCATTGCGCATCGAATAGGCTCTCTGCTTCTCTTTGAAGCAGGACGGGAGTTCGAAAAAGGATCTGCATGTATGGATCATTCTTGAACATGAGGGAAAATCAATCGATATTCTCTCCGAAGAAACATACATCCATCTTTTCAAGGAATCAATCAGCTCTGCAATAGCTCCTCCGGATGCGCCGACAACCATTTATCAATAAATTTCAAAAAGCAAAATGAAAAAAACAATCATGCTGCTGGCGCTGTGTGTCACAGTTGCCAACCATTTATTATATGCAGACGAATCGCGACCCAAAGACACCGACACAAACATATTCGGGCATGTGCTGGATGCACAGACCAAGGAGCATCTTCCTTATGTGACACTTCAACTGAAAGGAACCACCATCGGCACCACCACCGATGCGTCGGGCCACTATTTGTTCAAAAATCTGCCTGTCGGCAAGTTCACCATTGTCGTCCAATATGTGGGGTATCAAACAGTGGAAAAAGAACTCTTTTTGGCAAAAGAGACAACCACCGAATTGGATTTCGAATTAAAACCGATGCCTATCTCGTTAGACGAGGTCGTAGTATCAGCCAACCGGAATGAAACTTCCCGCAAGTTGGCTCCTTCCTTGGTGAGTATATTGGATATGCGGACATTTGAAGCCACCAATTCTTCCGATTTATCGCAAGGATTGAAATTTCAACCCGGTTTAAGGGTTGAGAACAATTGTCAGAACTGCGGCTTTTCACAAGTACGCATCAACGGATTGGAAGGCCCATATTCCCAAATTCTGATCGATTCTCGTCCCGTAATCGGAGCTCTTGGCGGAGTATATGTGCTGGAGCAAATACCGGCAAATATGATTGAACGTGTGGAAGTGATGCGCGGAGGCGGATCAGCCCTGTTCGGCTCTTCCGCCATCGGGGGGGTCATTAATTTGATCACGAAAGAGCCTTTGCGCAATTCGGGAGAATTTATCCACACCCTATCGAGATATAACGGAACGGGGGCTTTGCAAAACAACACCACGTTCAATGCCTCCATTCTAACGGACAATCGTAAAGCGGGACTGATGGTTTTCGGACAAAACCGGGTGCGCGACGGATTTGACTACGACAAAGACGGATTTACCGAACTCCCTCAACTTCGAAACAGGACTCTGGGCTTTCGCTCGTTTCTGAAAACCGGGACCTATTCTCAATTGGTGCTGGAATATCGCAACATGCACGAATTTCGCCGCGGAGGCGACAATCTCACACGTCCGGCCCATGAAGCCTACATCACCGAGCAATTGGAACACTCCGTGAACGGAGGGGCGCTGAGCTACCGGCAATCGGATGCCACCGGTAAAAACATGCTCAACCTTTATGCCTCGGCACAACATACATTGCGAAACAGCTACTACGGCGGAGGCGATCCGGTAACAAATGAAATTCCCCCGCTCAGCGATACGCCCACAGCCGAAGAAATAGAAAGTGCAAACGCGATTATCGAGAACAATGCCGCCCGCCTGGCTTCGTATGGACACTCCACCGAATTGACCGCGCAAGTGGGCGGACAGTATACACACCGATTCGACCATCTATTATTGGCACCTGCCGAGTTGACCACCGGAGCTGAATACCTCCAGGACAACCTGAACGATGTGAGTGGGTATCGCAAGAAGGGGATAGATCAAAGTACGCGTAACCTAAGCACGTTTTTCCAAAATGAGTGGAAGCAGAAAAAATGGAGTTTTTTACTGGGCGGGCGATTAGACAAGCACAATTTGGTGAAAAATGTAATCTTTAGCCCACGCGCCAACCTACGCTACAACCCGACGGAAGATGTCAACATCCGCGTCTCGTATAGTGAAGGTTTCCGGGCTCCTCAATATTTTGATGAAGACCTCCACGTCGACATTGCGGGAGGAGCACGTTTGGTTAGAAAATTAAGCTCCAACCTAAAAGAAGAACGTTCAAGAAGCGTAAGCAGTTCTATTGACTATTACCACACTATCGGAAGCGTACAGTTGAATTTTCTGCTCGAAGCATTCTATACCCGGCTCAATCACCCATTTGAATCCGTGACGCAAGGCAATGAAATCACGGTCCAGAACTCAACGGACGGCGCACAAGTATATGGCGTAAATTTGGAGGGAAGAGTTGCTTTCAGCAGAAAGTTTCAAATCCAGTCGGGAGCGACGTTCCAACGAAGTTTGTACGACAAGCCCGTCAAATGGTGGGAACCTGAAACAAAAGAAGACAAAGCATTAGACAAAGTGGAAGCAACCCGGAAAATGATGCGAACGCCCAATGCCTACGCCTATTTTGTGGCAACCTGGACTCCCTCTGTTCCATTTCAGACAACCCTTTCCGGCAATTACACCGGCTCGATGCTTGTTCCTCATGATGCGGGAGAGGGGGAACCAGGGAAAGATCGATTTTCGCCCGTCAACATCACCGAAAAATCCGACCCTTTCATGGAAATAAATCTGAAGTTGGCTTACACCGTTGCCATGTATAAAGAGGTAAAAGTGCAACTCAATGGAGGAATTCAAAACATTTTCAATGCGTATCAACGAGATTTTGATACCGGCGCCGGTCGTGCATCGGGTTATATCTACGGACCGACAACTCCCCGGAATTTCTATGCGGGGTTAAAATTCAGCTTCTAAACATTCTTGTCAAGAAGCCATTGGCTCATTCCAAACGGAGAGGTAACTCTCTCAGACGAGTTTGAGATGGCTTTTCAACACATGGATACAGTGCCCATCAGGAGCAGATTTCAGCTCCTGATGACACTGTTTCAACAAAACAGCTGTTGCTTCCGGAACTGTTTTTAAGGGGTCATTGCTTTGTTTTGCTTGGATATTCCGGTCTCCGCTCCCATACTCGTTAATTTACCCAAACAGATGGATCTTTGAAATCATTTTAACGTTTGGTTTACCCAATTTTGTGTACTTTTGCAGATTAAACCACAAAAATCATCAACGTGCTTTTACCAGAAGAGAGACTGCAGATCAAATTACTGATGCAACAGGAGATTATACCGGCTATCGGTTGTACAGAACCCATTGCCGTATCATTATGTACCGCCAAGGCGACCGAGACATTAGGTGGAGAGCCGGAAAAAATTGACGTTTCCCTGAGCGCAAACATCATTAAAAATGCCATGGGCGTGGGCATTCCGGGTACCGGAATGAACGGCCTCCCGATATCGGTTGCACTGGGAGCATTGAGGGGCAAATCTGAAGATGGTCTTGAGGTACTCAAAGATCTTACCCGAAATGAGGTAGAGAGAGGTAAACAATATATTAAAGAAAAAAGGATTCATATTAAGCTGAAAGAGAATATTTCCGATAAACTATATATCGAAGTCCTTTGCAGGCGGAAAGACGATTACGCCAAAACAATCATCAGGGGGAGTCACACTTCTTTCACCCATATTGAGAAAAACGGAAAAATACTTTACGAAAAAAAAGCATACGTTGACGAAGAGTCGAAGAACAAGACCAACAACCTTACTTTCCGGAAAATATACGATTATGCCGTCACATCACCCGTGGAAGAACTGCATTTCATTCTCGATGCTGCAAAAATGAATAAAAAAGCAGCACAAGCCGCAAACCACGGACAATTCGGACACAACGTATCCAAAAATCTGCAAGGAGAAAAGGGAATCCATATCTTCGGAGACAATCTTCACACCAAAATGGTAGCTTCCACGGCGGGAGCCTGTGATGTACGAATGGCGGGAGCCCTGATTCCCGTCATGAGCAACAGTGGCAGTGGCAATCAGGGGATAGCTGCAACGATGCCTGTGCTGACGTATGCCGAACAAATGAAGAGTTCGGAAGAAGAGCTTATCAGGGCACTGATCTTAAGCAATCTGATGATGATCTATATCAAGCAACATATCGGAAGATTGTCCGCATTGTGTGGTTGCGTGGTCGCATCAACCGGCGCCAGTTGCGGTATCACCTATTTGATGGGAGGGAGTTACGCCCAAATAACATTTGCCACCAAAAACATGATTGCCAACATCACAGGAATGATCTGCGACGGCGCCAAGCCAAGCTGCGCCTTGAAAATTGCCAGCGGTGTTTCCACGGCTTCGCTCTCTGCATTAATGGCAATAGAGAACGAAGTCGTTACTTCACAGGAAGGAATTATTGACGACGATGTTGATCAGACAATCCGTAACCTGGCAATCATTGGTACGGAAGGAATGGTTGAGACCGATAAAATCGTATTGGAAATTCTCACACAGAAACAATAAAACCGCTACCACCTGCACGAACCATACAGAACGCGCCTCAAAACATCAAAGGGAATTCAACCTCTTTCATTATTGCACTTTTTTTATTTATTTTGCATGATATTTTAAGTAAAAATGGTCGATAAGGAGAAAATAGAAACAATATACACCTTGTATGCAGACAAATTGTTCTCATATTCTTTGCAATTGGGTTTCCGCAAAGAACAGATCATGGATGCAATCCACGATGTTTTTTGTAAGCTTTGCCTGGATGCGAACGCATTGGAAAACGTAGAGAATATCAAATATTATCTTTACAGATCACTGAGAAACAAGCTGGTTGATCTGTACAGGCAGGAAAAGCAAATTCCCATTCATCAAAGCTTAGATGTAGAAGCCCTTCCTTTCACCATGAGCACAAAGACAGTTGAGGAAAAGTACATCATCCATGAAGAGGAAAAAGCAGTCGTTGCGAAACTGCAAATCATGCTGGCATCTTTATCTTCCCGGCAGCGCGAGATCATCTATCTAAAATACGCGCAAGAGTACAGCTATGAGGAAATCAGCCAGATTATGCAAATCCATCAATCCTCATGCCGGAAACTCCTGCATAAAGCAATGCAGGTTCTCAGAAAAAACTACACACACCCGAAGCAGCCCTAAGCGAACCTCGCACGAACGTTAGCAGACCTGCTACGGTTAGACATTTCACTCTCACCTTTTGCGCAAAAAAACAGGCCGATAAGTTAATTTATGTATTTCTTCCTGAAAAATAGGGAACAGAAATAAAGATTCCCCGTCTATAAACTTCAAACACATCCAAAAGAGCTATGACAGAAAAAAACAATATGTCCCGGAGTTACATACAACTATTGGACGATGCTAAATTCCTGGAGTGGCGTATCGCACCTAACGAGGAACTGAACGCATATTGGGATTCTCTTCAACAACAGGATCCCTCTTTGCAGAAAATGATCGTTCAGGCTGATCTCTATCTGAAAGAATTTATTTCAGACAAAAGATCTTTCAACAATGCCGACAAAGAGTTCTTACTTGAAAGTATTTTTAAAACAATCGAAGATCAGGCCAACAGGAAGCTGACCTGCAACAGAAAAACAATAACCTGGCAGAAATATGTAGCTGCAGCATCGGCCATACTGATTCTGGCCACAAGCATCTTATTTTTCACCAAAGAGAAGAGTTCTGATGCGGATGTCATCACAGGCAGCCAGCTTGACACGGATCAGATTCAACTTGTAAGCGGGGATAAGCTCTTCCAGTTTGAGGAAAACATTGACATCCAGATAAACGAATCGTCTTTCGAGGTCACGACCTCTGCAGGAACCAACGAGCTGTCTCTCGACGCAAACAGCGTGAACAAGCTGACTGTTCCCTACGGGAAGCAATCAAAAATCAGGCTGCCGGATGGCAGTTTGGTCTGGTTGAATGCAGGATCAACACTCGAATTTCCATCAACGTTCGGCAACGCACAAAGGGAGATTAAGCTCACCGGTGAAATATACATAGAAGTAGCTACCGACAGGAAAAAGAGATTTATGGTCCAAACTCCCGATTTCACCGTAGAGGCAACCGGAACAGCATTCAATGTATCCGCATACGAGAAGGCGGAGCTATCGGCAGTACTGGTGGAAGGGAAAATATCTGTTCACACAGAGGGTCACGTTACCGAAATGAAGCCCAACGAGCTGGCAATAATTGATCGAACAGGAAAAATTGAAACAAAAACTGTAAATACAGAGAGCTACACAAGCTGGATAAATGGTTATCTCACTTTTGAGGATACACCCATCACCCGGGTATTGGCCCATATTGAACGTTATTACAATATCGAATTTGATTATCTGGATAATCCCAATTTTCAGGATGTCACATGCACAGGCAAACTATATTTAACCGAAAACCTGGACCACATCATGCGATCGGTCACATTGATGACCAATACAGAATATACCCTGAATGATAAAACAATTATCATCAGCAAAAAAGCACGACAAAAGACTCCACAATAAAGAACTCCCAACAAAATTCAGCAGGATTTAATTTATCAATGAAACAAATTATATTTAAAATGACGTTATGAGTTATTATGCAATCAAAAAAAGGGTACAAAAAACCCGTGTAGAACGAATGAGCAGAAATGCAAAATTCTTGCTGTTGCTTCTGTTTACATCCATCAGCGGTGCGTATGCAAATAGTTATTCTCAAAATAACCTTACGCTTAAAATGAATAATGTGTCTATTCGGCAGGTATTCAACGAAATTGAAAACAAGAGTGACTATTTATTCTTATTTGTCAACGAAATAAAAAGTGAAACAAACAAGAGAATAGATGTTGATGTCTCTTCGCAAAGCATCGAGGAAATATTGAACACCATCACCGCTCATACGAATATTTCTTATGAAATTCTCGGAAAACAGATCATTTTATTCGAAAAAGAAAATTCATCAGACGCAACAGTTCGGACGGAATCAAAGACGGAAGCTCCCGTTCAGGCGGCTCAACCTCCTTTTACCGTAACCGGGAAAGTAACAGACCGTGAAGGTGAGCCGCTCATCGGGGTGAACATCGTTGTCGCCAACTCTTCTGCAGGCACCGTGACCGATGAGAATGGATACTACAGCATTCAGGCTGACAAAGGGCACATCTTACGTTTTTCCTATATCGGATTTTTCACTCAGGAGGTAGTCATAAAGAGCAACACCATCAATATCAAAATGGAAGACAGCTCTATTGCTATGTCAGAATTGATGGTGGTAGCATACGGCACCACGGACAAACGTACATACACCGGCTCTGTGGCCACCGTCAATGCGGAAAGCATTGCCAGAAACAGGTCAAACAATGTTTTATCCAGTCTTCAGGGGCTTGTTCCGGGTATTCAACTGGAAAACAAATCTCAACGAGGAGGACAAAGCACACCGGAAATTGTGATCAGGGGAGCCTCTTCCATCAACGCAAGCATCCAGCCTCTATACATTATTGACGGGGTTCCCAATGATGCGATGAAGCATCTGAACCCCGACGACATCGAGTCCATATCGGTTCTGAAGGATGCTGCAGCGATCTCTCTTTACGGAGCAAGGGCTACAAACGGTGTTATCCTCATCACAACCAAGCAGGGGAAAAGAACGGGCGACAAAGCCATCGTTTCCTATAACGGCCAGTTTGGATTTTCCACCCGCTCCGGCCGTGATTACGAGCAGGTATCGCCGCAGGAATATTATGAACTGACCTGGGAAGCGCTTCGAAACGGAGCAATCGACGACAAGGGACTACTTACGGCAGGAGGCAAGTCATATGCTACTCCCGAGCACTATGCAACGAACGAACTGCTAAATAAGCTGGGCTACAACGCCTTCAGCATAAACAACCCGGTAGGGTTGGACGGCAAACTGAATCCCGACGCACAGCTACTGTGGTGGGAAGATTACAATAAAAGACTGCTGGGCACAGGATCAAGGAACGAGCATTCTTTCAGTATCAATGGTGCATCCGACAGGGTAAATTATTACCTCTCCACCGGTTATCTGAACCAACGGGGAATTGAGCCCGGAAATCCCGGTTTTGACCGGTACACTACCCGGTTAAACTTTACCTATAAAATAAACGACAAGATCTCGGTGGGAGCAAATATCGGCATCAGTTCTTCCAGCTCCCGAACGACAAGCATTGACAACGGATATGCCGACTTCACCACGTATGCACGACTCACACCAGGCCTGTACCCCCTATATAAAAGAGATCCGGCAGGGAATATGGTGTACGACGAGGAGGGCAATCCAATCCTTGATTATGGTAATGGTCCCTCGGATGTGATGAACTCACGACGTCCCGACGTGACCGGGACCGGGGTCAGTTATGGCGTAAACCCACTGGGGACATTAGACCTGAACAAATCCTCCAGCAAAGGGAGTTATACCTTTGCCAACTATTACGTCGACTACGACATACTCGACAACCTGAACTTCAGGGCAAGTCACTCCAGAAACATATCGACCAATAAAACATCGGTCTATCGCAACAGAACAATCGGCTCAGGGACATCCACCAACGGGGCCATGGACGTAATGACATCCGAATCGGTCAACTGGACAACGAACGGTATACTCACCTACAACAGAAACTGGGACAAGAAGCACAACCTGAAGCTGATGGCGGGTGTGGAAATCAACGAGAGGAGCACATCAAGCCTGAATGCATCGGTCAAGAACTTTGCTTTTGAAGGGATGGACGAGCTGGTGAACGGATCGGATATTGTGAGACCAAGCCTCGGGCCGGGTACATCATCGGAACAACGCCTGATTGGCTTTTTCTCAAGGGCAGAATATAATTTTCACAACAAATATTTCCTTCTGGGAAGCATCAGAAGAGACGGTTCTTCCAATTTTCATCCCGACACCCGCTGGGGTAACTTTTGGAGTGTTGGCGCAGGATGGCTTGCATCGGAAGAAGAGTTCCTGAAAAACATCAACTGGGTTTCGCTGTTAAAACTAAGAGGCAGCTACGGTACTTCCGGAAATATTGGCGAGCATGATTACAGAGCCTATTATCAATCTGGCTATTCGTTTCTCGGGCAATCAGGCGTGTACATTGCCAGTATGCCGAACCGCTTCCTGAAATGGGAGGTGAACAAGCAATTAAATCTTGGTATAGATGCAAACTTTGTCAAGAACCGCATTCGTCTCTCTGTAGACCTGTATAACCGGGTAACGGACGATCTGTTTTACAACGTGCCTTTATCTCCCTCGATAGGTTTCAGTCAGGTACTCCGCAATATTGGCTCGTTGAGTAACAAGGGCGTGGAATTGTCACTGACGACCGAAAACATGGCCAGCAGGGATTTCAACTGGACCACTAATTTCAACATTGCCCACAACAAAAATAAAATACGCTCATTGAATCAGGATGAGTTTATTACAGGGTATAGAATCTACAAAGTGGGGCAAAGCACAACCGAATTTTATATTGCAGAATATGCCGGGGTGAACCCCGAAAACGGGAAACCCCGGTGGTACATCGATGAGGTGGATGAAACCACAGGAGAGAAAACCGGAGAACGGATTACTACGGAGAACTTTAATGAAACCAGCTACAAATCGGTCCGCCTGACAGACGGCACCAGCAAGGTCTTCAGAGATCTTGGACGCAAACCGGCAGGTAATTACACACCGAAAGTAACCGGAGGTTTTTTCAACTCGTTCCGCATGAAGAACGTCGATTTTAGCTTCCTCTTCAACTACTCACTTGGATCCAAAATTTTGATGATGGATTATGCTGCGCTGACATCCTCATCCGGAGGAGTGTTTCACAAAGACATGCTGAACAGATGGCAGAAACCGGGTGATGTGACTTCCATACCCAGGCTTACAACATACAAAACAGGGAACTACACCGGGAGCAGATCCTACATTTCTACCTTCTACTCTCGAAAAGGGGATTATCTGAAGTTGAAAAACATAACATTGGGATACACATTGCCAGCCGCCTTGGTCGATGCACTTCGCATCTCCTCGGCCAGGGTCTATATGCAGGCTGACAACATTTTCTACCTCAGCCACGAGCAAGGGTTCGACCCCGAACAAGTCACATGGGGTATGGTCGACACCCTCTACCCGGCATTGGCAACATACTCAGTGGGAGTAAAAGTGGAATTTTAGAATACTTCAAAAAACAAAATAATGAAAAAAAATATAATTACAACAGTCATTCTTTGCGTTGTCACTTTCCTGACCGGATGTGATGACTTTCTGGATGTCGTACCCCGCGATAAAGTATCGTCCGACATTGTTTTCGATAGCGACAAATCTACGGAGATCGTACTCAACGGCATCTATGACCATATGACTTATGCCGCGGAAGGCTATTATGTGTCTGCCCAAAGCCTTGGAATTCACAACTTCATCATTTCTGGAGACTGGATGGGACAGGATATTATCCCCAAAAGCAGCAGCACACAATGGCAGGCCGATGATTACAGCTTCACTTCACGCACCATGGAGAAACCACGCCCTCAGTTTTTCTGGTCCTATTGTTACGGTCATATTAATGTACTGAACGATCTGCTCGCCAAGATCCCTTCCATGCAAGGGAGTACAACTGCCAAAAAGCAAATCGAAGGAGAGGCACGGGGACTAAGGGCATATCATTATTTTCTGCTAACACAATGGTTCCAACAAACATATCTAATTGACCCTCAAGCACCCGGCGTTCCACTTTATCTGGAAAGTGCGATCGACCCCAAACCACGCGCTACCATGGAAGAGAACTACACGGCCATGATAGCGGACCTGCAGTGGACAGTTCAGAACATGAGCGACGAGAGAAGAGGCAATTCAAAATATGTGATGAGCAAAGACGTGGCCAAAGGTTTGCTCGCCCGGATCTACACGGAAGCGGGCCAATACGCCGAAGCAAAAGTACTCGCGGGAGAATTGGCGTCAAAATATCCATTGATGACGGAAGAGGAGTATAAAAAAGGGTTTAGCGATACAGGCGTATCGGAATGCATCTGGGGGCTGCCTACTTCCGCAAAAAATATGAATGCCAATTTTTGCATGCAAACAATCTGGTCTCACCCCCGCAAACATAAAAGATGGTCGAACAATTTTGTCTTTTTGAACGATTTATTTGTGGATTTGTTTACTGAGAGCGACGTGCGCAAGGAGCTTATCACCCTCAATCCGGTCGTCGGAGATGCGGAGAGATATCCCGAACGAAAATATGTCAGTACAAAAATCATGGATCCCGACGATGCCCAGAAACTACCGGATGTATTGCTGATGAGGAGCAGTGAGATGATCCTCCTTCAGGCCGAATGTGCAGTGCGGATGAACCAATCATCCGAAGCCCAGACGATTTTATTCCGGCTTCAAAAACATCGCGACCCGAATGCGACGATCAGCACGGCAACCGGCGAGGAGCTGCTGAACGAAATTCTCACAGAAAGGCGCAAAGAGCTTTACGGAGAGGGATTTGCAATTGGAGACATAAAGCGCATGCGCAAACCATTAATAAGGAAGGGATTGCACACCATAAAGGGGGCCGGTACAACCGGAGAACTTTACCCGGCAGACAGCCACGAATTCTTTTTGCAGATTCCGCAAAGCGAAATACAAACCAACCTCGACATCATTCAAAATCCATAATCATCAATAATAACAAAATGAAACAATTAATTCACACACTGTTCTTTTTACTACTGGTCTCTGTTGCTTATGCACAGGAAAGTACCATCACCATCCGGGGAACCGTAGAGTTTCCTGATGAAAAGTTTCCCATTCTAATATACTACACGGATGGGCCGGATAGAATCGATATCGATTCTATCCCACTAAAAAATGACAACTCATTCGAAAAGAGCATCACCTTACCGCATCCCGGCATTTACAGGATCGACCTGCAAAAATGGGAGATGCTCTCCTTCTGGGGCGAAGATGAAGATATCACGGTAGATTTCAGAGGTCGCGATACGGCACGGGTGAAAATCAAAAACCCTCCCTACCAGTTTATTGAAAACGCAGGGCCCAGCAATCAATTGATGAACCTCATCAACTACTTCGATTACAGACGATACCAGGGAATGATTCAGGCAGGTCAGGAATACGGACGTGCCATGGGGAGTGACTCCGAAGCATGGAAAGAGTACGCGAAAGATGGTTACACCAGAAATGGGGATAACGCGCTGGCTGATTATATATTCCTGGCTGAAAATTACAGCGACAGAAACAGTGCGGTAGCCCTGCTCTCCTATTTAAGAGATACGCCCGCCAAAGATGCGTTAATAGCCAGGCTGGAAAAAACAAAAAGCGATTATTATCCGTTCGTACAATACAAAAAGGAGGTGAGAGAGAAAGCCGAAAGAATGAGCAAGTTGCAACAGGGAATGAAAGCACCCGGTTTTTCGCTGCCTGCACCCGACGGCATCCAAAAAATAGGGCCGGAGAATTACAAAGGAAAATACCTGTTGATCGACTTCTGGGCATCTTGGTGCGGACCTTGTTTAAAGTCTATCCCTCAGCTAAAGGAGATTTACAGCAAGTATCACGCAAAAGGACTGGAGATTTTGTCTGTTTCCATCGACGACAAAGAGGATGCCTGGAAAAAAGCCATGGCGGCACAACAAATGCCGTGGGGTCAGGTCTGTGCACCCAACTCGGGCAAGGAGATTATGAAAGACTATCAGTTTAACGGAATTCCTCACCTTGTCTTGTTAGATAAAGAGGGAAAGATTGTTGAAAGGTGGCTCTCCACGGAAAAATTGGAAGAGTTGCTAAAAGAGAGGCTCGACCAATAAACAGGTTAGACAGAATCGCAAAAGGATTGGGTGTTCATCACCTGATCCTTTTCGTTTCAAGTAAAATGGACGGGAACAGCGTTATTTAACGCAACAAAGACCTTTATAACCGATATTAACTTAGGTTTTTATGTCCCGATTGTTAACTTTGCACATTCATCAAGAAAGAAAATTGAAATATGGTTAATAAAAGATCAACCGCACTCCTCGGTTTACTGTTTCTTTGTACCTCACTGCTTCTAGCGCAGGATGAAGTAATCTGGAATTTCTCGCTCAAGGATGTAGGAAATGGTGAAATTGAACTGGTGGCAGACGCTAAAATAAAACAGGGATGGTATCTATATGACACAACAATCCCGGATGGTGGACCTACTCCCACACAGATCAGCTTAGACCGGGTGACCGGCGCCGAACCTGTCGGCGAATTTTATGCCGAGACGAAGGCAAAGGTAAAATACGACGGCATCTTTCAAATGACGATCGGCACGTTCCAGGGGAACGCCCGGTTTATACAGCGACTCAGGGTGACAGACAAGACAAATTTCACCCTGCAGGGCGACGTTCGTGCTCAGGCATGCGACGACAGCAGCTGCACGCCTCCTTTACCCCACGACTTTTCCTTTACGGCGGCACAGCTTCCGGCCACGGTGACCGTTGCATCGCCTGCAGCAAACAAGCCTGCCTCATCGGCAGTAAACGAAAAAAGCGAGCCGCTTACGGCGTTGACTCCGGCACAGGCTGCAGACAGCCTGCAGGTGTCATCCCTTTCAGCTCCTACCTCAGACGGGGTCGACAGTGACTGGCTCTGGACACCCGTAATTGAAGAGTTGCAGGATTTCGGAATGAAGGGAAGCACTGCCGGCATGTCCCTGTTTTGGATTTTCCTCTCCGGTTTTATTGGCGGGCTCATTGCACTGATCACTCCCTGCGTATGGCCCATGATCCCCATGACAGTCAGCTTTTTCCTGAAACGAAACAAAACAGAAAAAAAGAAAGCCATCTCCGAAGCATTGGTTTATGGCAGTGCAATCATCGTCATCTATGTGGTGCTGGGGCTTCTGATAACCGGTATCTTCGGCGCGAGCGCACTGAATAACCTAGCCACCAGCGCACTGTTCAACCTGATTTTCTTTGCATTGCTGGTGGTGTTTGCCATTGCCTTCTTCGGTGGATTTGAGATGGTGCTGCCGGCAAAGTGGACCAATAGAATGGACGAGAGAGCCGATAAGACATCCGGCGCACTCAGCATCTTCTTTATGGCTTTCACGCTGGTACTGGTTTCCTTCTCCTGCACCGGCCCGATCATAGGGACGTTGCTGGTAGAAGCAGCCCTCTCGGGCAGCATCCTCGGACCGGCTATCGGCATGCTGGGATTTGCCATTGCACTGGCCATTCCCTTCGTCCTTTTTGCCATCTTCCCCTCGTGGTTATCCACCCTGCCCAAATCGGGCGGATGGCTCAATTCGGTGAAGGTGGTTTTGGGATTTCTCGAGCTGGCACTGGCACTTAAGTTTCTATCGGTGGCCGACCTTGCATACGGATGGGGAATTCTAGACCGGGAAGTGTTCCTGGTGCTGTGGATCGTCATCTTTGCGCTGCTTGGGATCTATCTTCTCGGGAAAATCAAGTTCCCCGGCGACAGCGACGTGCCCCACGTGACCATACCACGCCTTTTTCTGTCCATCATCTCGCTCGCTTTTGCCATATATATGATCCCCGGATTGTGGGGAGCACCCCTTAAGGCAATCAGCGCTTTCTCTCCCCCACTCTACACACAGGACTTCAACCTCTACGACGGTGAGGTGCATGCTCAAACCCTGGATTATGAAACCGGCTTTGCGCTGGCCAAACGGCAAAACAAACCGGTATTGATCGACTTTTCAGGCTATGGTTGCGTCAACTGCCGCAAGATGGAAGCATCGGTATGGACCGATCCCCGGGTGAAAGATATGCTCGACAACGATTATATCCTGATCACACTGATGGTAGATGACAAAACCAAACTCCCTGAGATCATCGAGGTGGACGAGAACGGTAGAACAACCCGCCTGAAAACCATCGGAGACAAATGGAGCTACCTGCAGCGTCATAAATTCGGCGCGAACGCACAACCCTACTATGTCGCGCTCGATCACGACGGGAAGCCATTGAGTCCGTCATACGCCTACGACGAAAATGTAGAGAGATACATCGAATTCCTGCAGACAGGATTGACCAACTTTAAAAAATAATCACCTGTGGAGACGTCATTCGGGCGTCTCCGCTTTTTCAGATATGAACACAAGAGCACAAAAACTGGAAGCGTTTGGGCGATTGCTCGACATCATGGATGAGCTCAGGGAGAAATGTCCCTGGGACAGAGTGCAAACGAACGAGAGTCTCAGGGCAAACACCATCGAAGAGACCTATGAGCTGGCGGAAGCCCTCCTCAACAGCGACAACGAAGAGATAAAAAAGGAACTGGGAGATCTCCTGCTGCATGTGGTATTTTATGCAAAAATTGGAGAAGAAAAACAGGATTTTGATGTCGCCGATGTCTGCAATGCCATTTGCGACAAGTTGATCTTTCGTCATCCGCATGTCTTTGGAGACAAGCATGCCGATTCGGCAGGCATGGTAGAAAAATCATGGGAACAAATCAAGCTGAAAGAAAATGGAGGCAACAAGACTGTGCTCGAAGGAGTACCTTCGGCACTACCTTCTCTGGTGAAGGCTTACAGGATTCAGGACAAAGCCCGCAACTCGGGATTCGACTGGAATAAGCGCCACGATGTGTGGGACAAAGTAAAAGAGGAACTGGGGGAGTTGGAAGCAGAAATTGAAAAGATGGATGCCGATAAAACAGAGGCCGAATTTGGCGACCTGCTTTTCAGCATCATCAATGCAGCCAGGCTCTATAAGGTGAATCCCGACAACGCTCTGGAACGTACCAACAGAAAATTCATCTACCGTTTTAATTATATGGAGAAGCAGGTGAAGGCTCAGGGTCGCTCCCTCAAGGGGATGTCACTCGAAGAAATGGAAGCGATCTGGCAGGAAGCAAAAAAGAGAGATCACTTAGCCTGATTACTTCCCTGTACGCCAACGAGTAAGCACGGTCCTCCGTTTCGGGAAAATGCCGTTCTGCTTGGTCCGTACGTCTTCCACCACATAAAAAATATTGTTGTCGAAATCGTTGAGTGTTCGCTCCAGCGTCTTCATTTCTTTCCGGTCGACAACCGTTTCAATAATATCTACTTCGTTGGTCGATCCGGTCCCATGCGTCATTGTAGCCCCGATATTCAGCTTATTGAGCGACTGCACCAAATCTCTACCATTTTTTTGTGTATAAATCCGGCAAAGTATAATTCCGTAAGCGATCCTGTTTTCAAGCAAAATACCCACATAGTTGCCCGTTGCATACCCTGCCGCATAAGAGAGGTATGCCACCATATCGTTGGCTCTTGAAAGAATTTGCGAAATAACAACTACCCAGATAAATACTTCAACAAACCCAATCAAAGGGGCTTTGTATTTTTCGCCTTTCGAAACAAATATGATCCGAAGCGTTCCTAACGACACATCGATCACACGGCCAAAAAAGATAATCACAGGCAATAACCAGGGGTAAACGTCTAAAAAATCAAACATAAAAATCGAATATCAGTAATTTGAAATCAGAAATCAGCACTTTGCATCTCGGTGATGCAAGATGATGGATAAACGCGCTTGAAGAGGATTCCGGAAAAGGTCAATCTTCAGCGACAAGGCTCTTCAGATAACCGGTAAAATTCCGGATATCATCCTCCGTGGTGTCCCACGAACAGACGAGACGCTTTTCGTTGCGACTTTCATCCCAATCGTAAAAGAAGTAGCGTTCCCGCAGTTTGTCGGTAATCTCTTTGGGCAGGATAAAAAACAACGCATTCGATTCCACCGGCTGCGTAATCTCAACCCCCTTCACACTGCGTATCTCTTTCCACAACAATTTAGCAGCAGCGTTGGATTTCCGTGCATTCTCCAACCATAAATGTTCGTTTATATACGGAATGAACTGAGCGGAAATAAAACGCATTTTGGAATACAACTGGGTAGTTTGCTTCCGGTAATATTTCATATTGCCGGACAGTTCTTTTCTTAACGGAACAACAGCTTCACCGAACATCAATCCATTTTTTGTCCCACCCAGCGTAAAGATATCCACCCCGCAATCCACTGTGATTTCCTTGAGCGAAACATTGAGATACGCACAGGCATTGGCAATGCGTGTGCCATCCACAAAAAGAAACATATTGTGGGCATGAGCCAGCTCAGCCAGGGCCTTTACTTCGCCCGGTGTGTAACAGGTGCCCAGTTCTGTGGTCTGCGAGATAGCGATCACTTTGGGCTGTGAGTGATGTTCGAAGCCAAAGCCATGCAGGTGAGGACGAACCAGCTCCGGCGTGAGCTTCCCATCGGGAGTGGCAATCTCCTTCAAGGAGGCACCTGTCAATTTTCCCGGCGCACCGCACTCATCCACGGCAATGTGAGCCGTCGATGCACAGAGAACAGCATGGAAAGGATGCAGACAGGCCTGCAGAGCCACCACATTTGCGCCGGTACCGTTAAACAGGAAGGAAGGCCTCAACTCACCGTCTTCGAGCAATCTGCAGATTGCCTTCTGTGCCTCTTGTGTCCACAAATCATCGCCATAGGCAATGGCATGATCTCTGTTCGCCTCTGCCAATGCCTGCAGGATACGGGGGTGAACCCCTGAATTATTGTCGCTTCCGAAACTCCGCATGGAAAATGATCTTTTGTACTACAAAGATACGAAACTTACCCTAAATTTGCCAGCAGGAACTTTCTGATCTCTTCCGGTTTCACGTTCTTCCGTCGGGCATAATCGTCCAGCTGCTCTTCGGTAATTTCACCGACCGAAAAATATTTGGAGTCCGGATGTGCAAAAAAGAGGCCACTGACCGACGCGTTAGGATACATCACCCCATTTTCGGTGAGTGAGATGCCAATCTCTTCGGTAGCAAGTAGCTTATGCAACAAAAAATTAACCGTCTGATCTGGAATGGAAGGATATCCCACTGCCGGACGAATACCCTGGTATTTCACCGCAAATAACTCGGCAATTGAGAGCTGCTCATCTGCGGCATAACCCCAGTATTCACGGCGCACCTTTTCATGCAGCCATTCTGTAGCTGTTTCCGCCAGTCGGTCGAGCAACGACTTCATCAGCAGGGCGGAATAGTCGTCTCCTTCTTCTTCATACTGTTTCATTTGTGCATCGGCACCGTCACCGGCAGTCACTGCAAAAGCACCGATGTAATCTTTCTTTTCTGACTCCCGGGAGGCGACAAAGTCGCTCAGGCTGAAATATTCATTTTTATCGGATTTCTTTTGTTGCCTCAGGAAAGGAAATGGTGTCCGATCAATAAAGATGGTGTCGTTTTCACTATAAGCTTCGTACAATCCGAAAACCGCTTTCACATAATCCACCTGTTCATCCGCAAAGCGCTGCAACATGGCCTGTGCATCGTAAAACAATTTGGCAGCTTCCTGTGCCTTCTCCTGTTCATCGTCACGGTACGAGGCTTTCCATTTTTCGTAAGCAGCCGTATCGTGCCGCGCAATGCGGGTAATCGTGTGAAATTTGGCAGATAAGTTCCAGGCAGGGAAAAAGAATTTCCAGTCGATATAGGGTATCAGCGTATCAACTCCAATCTTATCCAGCTTCACCCGGCCCATGGTTCGTGGGCGCACCGGCCTGTAACTGTCATCCGCCCGGAAAGCGTATGTACGTGCTTCCCCGAGTGAAACAAGCTCGGTCACCTTCAGCGAGTGGCCTGCACGCAGGAGTGCATATTCTTCCTTTACTTTCTGCAGATAGGCATCCCTGTTATCAACACTCATCAAGTTGGCAACAGCAGCGGGACTCTGTGAGGCATCCTTCACATATACCACAGCACCACGGCCATACCGGTGTTCAATCTTCAAAGCCGTGTGTAGCTTTGAGGTAGTAGCACCACCGATCAGTAGCGGCATGCTAAAGCCCGCCTTTTCCATCTCTTCGGCCACAACCCCCATCTCTTCCAGTGAAGGAGTAATCAAACCGCTCAGCCCCACAATGTCGGGTTTTTCCCGGTGTACCGTGTCGATGATCTTTTCTGGCGGGACCATTACACCCAGATCGACAATTTCATAATTGTTGCATGCCAGCACAATAGAGACGATGTTTTTCCCGATATCATGCACGTCGCCCTTCACGGTAGCAAGCAGGATCTTCCCTGCCTTCTGAGAACCTCCCAGCGATGTCTTTTCTGCCTCTATGGTGGGCTGAAGAATTGCGACCGCCTTCTTCATGGTGCGTGCTGCCTTCACCACCTGGGGGAGGAACATCTTCCCCGATCCGAAGAGATCCCCTACCCTGTTCATACCGTCCATCAGCGGCTTATCAATGATGTCTACGGCACGCGGATAGACCCGCAGCGCTTCCGCCAGGTCTTCTTCCAGATAATCACCAACTCCTTTCACCAGGGCATAACTCAGTCGCTCATCGAGGGTGAACGTACGCCACACCTGCTCTTTGGCCTGTTCGGCTTCGGGGGTTTTCTCGTTTTTCATCTTCTCGGCATAGGCCATCAGTCGTTCTGTGGCATCGTCGCGTCTGTTCAGCACAGCATCTTCCACCAGCTCTTTGGCGTCGGCAGGAATATCTTCGTAAATAACCGACTGAGCCGGGTTTACAATTCCCATATCCATTCCCGCCTGAATAGCATGATAGAGAAAGACGGAGTGCATCATCTCCCGGATGAAATCGTTGCCTCGAAAGGAGAAGGAGAGGTTGCTAACACCACCGCTCACCTTGGCATGCGGCAGATGCCCCTTGATCCAGCGAACTGTTTGAATAAAGTCTACCCCGTAATTTTTGTGCTCATCAATCCCGGTAGCAATAGCAAGCACATTGGGATCGAAGATAATATCTCCGGGATCAAATCCGTGATCAGTCAGCAACCTGTATGCTCTTTCACAGATCGCGATCCTACGCTCGTACGTATCTGCCTGTCCCGTCTCGTCGAAAGCCATCACCACCACGGCAGCGCCATAGGCTTGTGCCAGGCGAGCCTGCTGTAGAAATTCATTTTCCCCATTTTTCAGGGAGATGGAGTTGACAATCGATTTTCCCTGCACACATTTCAGTCCGGCTTCCAGCACTTCCCACTTCGACGAGTCAATCATGATGGGTACCCGCGACACATCGGGATCGGAAGAAAGCAGGTTCAGAAAGCGGGTCATCTCCTGCACACCGTCAAGCAGCCCCTCGTCCATATTGATATCGAGTACCTGTGCACCATCCTCCACCTGCTTGCGGGCAATGCCGAGCGCCTCCTCGTATTTCTTTTCCTGGATTAAGCGCAGAAACCTGCGCGACCCGGCCACGTTGCAACGCTCCCCGATGTTCAGAAAATTAATTTGTGGAGATACCTCCAGCAGTTCCAATCCGGAAAGTTGCATATAAGCAGGAGGGGCCGACTTGCGGTGTGGGGCAGCATGTTCCACCATCCGTGCATATTCGGCAATATGGGCGGGTGTGGTTCCGCAGCATCCGCCAATAATGTTTATCAATCCCTCGTCGATAAACTCTTTGATCTGGGCAGCCATCTTTTCGGGCGTCTCGTCGTATTCCCCCAACTGATTGGGCAATCCGGCGTTAGGGTAGGCACTGATGTAGTAAGGCGCAATCCTGCCCAGTTCCTTCACATACGGCTTCAGATCCTTCGCTCCAAATGAGCAGTTCAAGCCTATCGCCAACGGTTTTGCATGATGCACGGAGGCAACAAAGGCGGCCAGGGTCTGTCCCGAGAGCGTGCGTCCTGCTTTGTCGGAAAGCGTCACAGAGAGAATGAGAGGAGTATGCTTTCCGGTTTGAGCGGCTACCTCCTCCGCGGCAAAGATGGCCGCTTTGGCGTTGAGCGTATCGAAAATGGTCTCGATAAGCAACAGATCCACCCCTCCCTCAACCAGTGCCAGCATCTGTTCTTTGTATGCAGCTTTGAAATCATCGAACGTGGCTGCCCGGAACATAGGATCTTCCACCCGTGGGCTCATTGAGGCCGTCTTGTTGGTCGGTCCGACAGATCCGGCAACGAACCGGGGCTTATGGGGTGTGAGTCGCGTAAACTCATTGGCAGCTTCACGGGCGAGCTTCGCTGCGGCCAGATTGATTTCGGCTGCCAGATGGATCATCCCGTAATCCTGCATCGAAATGCTGGTAGCATTGAATGTATTGGTTTCGATGATGTCGGCTCCTGCCTCAAGATACTCCCGGTGTATCTGTCCGATGACATCCGGACGAGTAAGAGACAGCAAATCGTTATTGCCCTTCAGCAATATCGGGGAGTCTTTGAACCGTTCTCCGCGAAAATCGGCTTCGGTGAGCTTATGGCGCTGTATCATGGTACCCATCGCACCATCAAGTATCAGGATGCGATCGGATAAAATATCTTCTATCTTCATTTTTTGTTTCTCTCAGTTTATTATTTCGCCCAAATTTAATCAATAAAATTGATTTTCAACAGTGATCAGGCTTGAAGCTCATATCGCCGAATCGTAACCGCAAAATGAGCCTCCTCATCCACACAACGACCCAGGCAACCACAAACCGTACGCCCAAAATCCACCATATGGAGACGCCCAGAGCCACGAACAAAAGGTTGTCCTCCAACACAGAATGTGACACAGCGAGGTGATAGTTCAACAAACTGGCATCGGTTTTGGTCACCTTTCCTTCTTTCATCTGATCCATCATCAGCGCCCCCCCGTAGGCCAGGCCTACAATGTAGCCAATGAGCCAAAGGAAGGCTGTGCTTGCCGGTAATCCAAAAAACCGCAGAAGAGGTGCAACCGCCTTGCTCAGCTTAGGGATCAACCGGTATTCTTCGAGGAGGTTGTACAGCAGATTCAGGGTAAATACAATCACCACTATCAACAGAGCGATATGCAGAGAACTTTTCAGCCACAACAGCAGGACATCTGCTACCGAAGTCATGGCAGCAACGTCTGTTTGTGCAAACACGGGCATTCCCATTTCCCGCGGAAGGATAAAGTTCAGCACAATGCCTGTGAAAATACTTGTCACAATGCGCAAAGCGGTCATTGCCCAGAACGAAGTGCCTGTTCTGGCCTGTATGGCACTCTCCACGGGCAGGTTGTGGGATATCTGGCACATGAGCGCCAGAATAGTCAGTTCACGCAAGGTAATGGTCATGGATGCAATGATGGCCAGCGGTGCGTAGAGTGGCAGGAAAATGCTGGTAATAAATACGATTGCCGTACTTCCGGGCAGTCCCATAAATACAAAAAGGGGATCCAAAAAATCTGCCAGGAAAGCCAACACACCGTAATAATCCAGAAATCGCACAAGCAGTGAGATGGGCAGAATAATTTTTAGCAGCCACAGCGTGGTGCGGGCCGATTTTTTAAATGCACGAAGAAGGATGCTGTTCCAAAATTGCATAGTAGACGTTTGGAAATTATAGAAACCTAAAACACTTTATTGTACTGCCACTCCGCTTCGAAAAGCAGGCAGGAAGTTGCTCCCGGGCATTCAGAGAAGAAGCAGTGCTACTTTTGAGCGATTACTTTCTAAACATTCGCTCCATATCACGCTTATCTTCTTTCTCTTTCAACGATTGCCGTTTGTCGTACTCTTTCTTTCCTTTGGCAACGGCGATAACCAGTTTTGCCAACCCCTTTTCATTGATGAACAAACGGACCGGGATAATGGTAAATCCGGTTTCGCGGGTCTGCCGCAGAATCTTGGAAAGCTCTTTTTTGTTAAGCAGCAGCTTGCGGTCGCGACGAGCATTGTGATTATTGTAGGTACCATAGAAATACTCGGCAATATGCATATTGCGCACCCACAATTCTCCACGTTCAAATAAACAATAGGTATCTACCAGGCTTGCCTTTCCCAGTCGCAGCGATTTAATCTCGGTTCCGGTAAGTACTATACCCGCAGTATAGGTCTCCAACAGTTCGTAATCGAACGTGGCACGTTTATTTTTTATGTTGATGGGCGTTTGTTGCATTATTTAATTAAAAATGAAAACAATCCCCTGATCACTGCCGGTGCCAGGATGATGAGGGCCGATGCGAGGAGAGTAAAGTTCAGCCTTTTTCCGGCTGACACATTCAAAAAAAAGAGAGCACCCGTCTGCACAACATACAGGGTGTAGAGCACAAGGAGCCAGAGGATAAAGAAATCGGAAAGAAACGGGACAATCATATACAATGCGAACACCACTACCGAAGAATATCCTGTAAACTTCTGAAAACGAGCCAAATTTTTACTCAAGCCAAAACGGGGTGCGGCTTCATTTATTGCGTAGGAGGAAATATAAAACCCTCCATATATTGACACAACATTGATGATGGCACTCTTGAGCGCACCTTGCAGTCCGCCATCACGGGTAAACCACATACCACCTATGAAAGCGGCCAGGGCAATGATTCCGATTACAGGATGAAGAAAGCGGCCGACAAAGTCGTTCTGGCTCTTGTCTTCCTTGTCGATCTCTTTCCATGCACTTGGCGAAGCGACTATTAATTGTATGATTGTTACAAAAATATCTCTCCACATTACCTTATTATTTTGGATTGCAAAGGTAATCAATTCATCTTAAATAATGGAATGAGAGAGTGATTAAAAAAAAGCAGCTCTCTTTCAAGGGAGCTGCCATATTGCCGATAAGCCGATTGCCGGTCAATCACCACTAACCGTCATCCGGTACACTTGTGAATCCACTATTTGATCACGTCCTTTCATATAGTACTTGAACGTAATCTTCAACTCTTTGGTGTTCGTCGTACTTGACCCTTCATACCGGGCACGCAGAGCAGACATGTTCAATGCAATCAGATCGGTTTTGGCGGTGACGGAAGTACCTTCGGGTGTTCCCCCGATGGCAAGATCGATTACGATGGTAATTTCGTTGGCTCCGGCATCCGGGTTATCAATCAAATAGAAATTCACATTGGCACTTTCTCCTTTTTTAGCTTCATACGCATACTGGAAAAGCCAGTAGTCACCCAGATATATCTCATCGGTTGCATATACGGGTGGATCAATACTCAGAAATTTCGCCGGTGTTTCTGTTTCCGGCGGATCCTGGTCCATCCGCAACGACACCCTATCAATCTCCACCGGATCCCCGGCAATCACTACGTTATCGGCATGGGCAACCTCCGTTGAGGTACTACCCAGGCGGATGGGTGTTGTGCCGTATTCTTCCGTCCAGCTGTAACGCAAAAACTGGAAGGAACCGGGCGTCATCAGCTGCATTTCGGATGAGGTGATAAATTTTCCCGTTAAGGTTCTGCCATACACACGTCCACTTGTCATATCCGTTGCCATGTAGGCTACAGACGTTTCGTCGTAATTCCGGCTTCCTTCTTCCAGACAAGAGGTCAGCAACAGGGTCATGCCGATCATTCCCCACAATAAGATTGTTCTGTTCATGTTCATTTTTATTATGTGATTATTTAAATTCATACCTCAGCCCCACACTCAGATCCATCACGATCTTGCTGTCGGAATAGATGGTTTTATATTCGTTGTTTGCATCGAAGTAATAAGCGCCTCCTATCTTGCCGTATAGTTTTACATCCTGATAGACCGGGAAAGAGACTCCCACCCCGGCATTGACGGATATCTGCGGGTTGCGCTGAGATATCCGGGTGATCTCTTCCTCCTCCGACGAGATATTCAATTCAGGCGACACCCCTACGCCTTTTCTCCGGTATTCACCGTACACATCCTTTTCCAGCATCCCTCCCACAGAAGCATACACATTCACTTTCTTCACCGAAAAAAGATTGTAATTTACGTTCAGGGGTATGCCCAGATAATGAAGACGCTGCGTTTCCTGTACCTGCAGATTGACGCTGGAATTTCTCACTTTGGAAGAGAGATGAGTATATATAAGTCCGGTCTCCAGAGAGAGGTCGTTGAACAGCGACTTCGATACCGTAATGCCGAAGGATACGGGCTGGTCATGTTCCATCTCCGACACATTGCCGGCTGTATTGTTTGTGGTAAGCAACATCTTGGAATCCGACAACGGTGGATTATTCTCAGCATACTGAGCACTACGCAATGTCATGGGCGAATTTACTGTCTGCTGAAAAGGAGTCAAGCCACCACGACCGCTCATCGCCAGGATTATCTGCCTGTTGTCTGCTCTCCCCCGGTCCTGATCTTTCCGCAAACCTTCCTGTTCACGGCCAACCGTGATATATTCCTCCACGCCGGCATCTTGGGCAAGTGGTGTCGCCTGTAGCACCCCGGCCTTCTTAACGGCCGAGGAAAAATCTTCTTCCCTTATATTTCTCCTGGGGGTTGCCAGGACCGTCTGTCCCCGTTGCAGCCACGTTTCGTTCCGATCCGGTTTATTGTATGCAGTAAGGGGGGGGGTATTTTTTTTGATTTGGTTTGTTGCACGAAAGGGAGTAACCGATGCCGGTGATACTGCCTGCTCTGCGTTTTTGGGAAAAACCACCTCCGGGTTGCTGTCATGGGAAGGGTCGGTCTGAGAGATGGAAGATTCCGAAACCAGTGCGACTTCGTCGGATGTGGGCAGAACAAAAAGGAGCCCTCCCACAAGCAGGATCACGGCTGCCACAGCCGATGCAGCGTACCACCGGCGACGGACAATCGTGCGAGCATTGCGGGCTGCATTCAGCGATTGTTCAATCCGATCCCATCCGTCGGCAGGCACCGGTGCTCTGTAATCGCCAAGCTTCGATTGTATCTCTCTTCTAACCTCGTTATCTGTATTCATTATATCTGCCATTGTTAAGATGGAGGATGGCTTTTATCTTATTCTTTAACATTGTCTTTGCCCTGAAGAACTGAGAACGCGAAGCTGCCTCCTTGATGCCCAGCATCTGTGCAATTTCTTTGTGAGACATTTCTTCAAAAATAAACAGGTTAAATACTGTCCTGTATCCCGGGGGTAAGTTCCTGATCATCTCCATGACTTCCTCGCGGGGAATATTTTCTATATCGAGTAAATCGTCGGCATCCTCTTCGGCTTCGTGAGCATACAAGTAGCCATATTCTTCCAGAAACCGATTCTTCTGTTTTTCCTTCCGGAAATTTTCCAATGCCAGATTTACAAAAATACGTCTTAGCCAACCTTCAAAAGAACCCTTGCCCGAAAATGAGCCTATTTGCGTAAAAGCGCGGATAAATCCATCGTGCAACAGGTCACGGGCAGCTTCTTCCTCCCTGCAATAGCGCATACACACAGCCATCATTACAGGAGCATAACGCTCGTATAATGCCTTTTGGGCATTACGGTCCTGTTTCTTACACGCTATTATCAGTTGCGAATCATCCATTCTTATCGCAGTTCAAATCATAGATGAAATAAGAGTAAAAACGTTGCACCAAATGGATTGTTTTTATCCTAATTTATCGTTTATTAAGAAAAAGACATGTATAACCCACCTATGTATGCATTTCGTTCTCAAATATACTATCAGCCTTAAAACAAAGCAAGTGAAATTAATTAAGAATGTGTAAATTTATATTGCAGTATAACTGTTTTTTACTTATTTTTGTCCTATCAATCCACTAAAAGTCCTCTTTATGAAAGATTTTCTAAAAATCATGCTCGCATCCGCTATTGGATTTGTTATCGCGCAAGTTATTCTTTCACTGATTGCCATGCTCTTTTTTTTAGGCATGATGGGCTCCCTCGTGAATTCCGTGGCTACCGAGAAATTCACGCTTCAGGAAAATTCGGTTTTAAATCTGCGACTCGATGGACCTATCACGGAGAGGACACCGGAACAGGACCCGTTTACGTCCATGATTGGAGCCGACTACCCTTCCGCCATGGGGCTCAATGATATTGTGGGTGCAATTCGCAAGGCGAAAAACAACGATAAAATAAAAGGTATTTACCTCGATTCACGCATGCTTTCGGCTTCGATGGCCACATTGGCAGAGATCCGCCAGGAACTGATCAAATTCAAAGAAAGCGATAAGTTTATTGTGGCATATGCCGATACCTACTCACAAGGCGGCTACTACCTTGCTTCGGTAGCCGATAAAATAGCTATCAACCCACAGGGGATGCTCGACCTGCATGGATTGGCTTCCACTCCCATTTTCTTCAAGGATGCCCTGGATAAATTGGGCATCCAGATGCAGATTTTCAAAGTCGGCACCTACAAATCGGCAGTAGAACCCTTCACTCAAAACGAAATGAGCGAGGCAAACAGGGCTCAGATTACCTCTTATCTGACCGACACCTGGAGCTTCCTACGACAAGATCTGGCGGAATCACGCTCCCTCACGCCGGCGAAAATAGATTCACTGGCCAACAGCTTCCCCTTGTTACAGTCGACAGACTATCTGCTTACGGCAAACCTCGTGGATACTCTGTTGTACGAAACCGAAATGAAAGACTACCTCCGCACACTGCTGGATATCAAGGAAGACACCAGAATCCCTTCAGCCACAGTTGCGGAAATGAAGTCGGTAAGCACCAAACCAGTAAAAAAAACCGGCAACACCGTCGCCATCCTCTATGCCAGCGGGAATATTGTCTCCGGCAATGGTTCATCGGAGATACAGGACAAGTACATGGTTGATCAGATCGAAAAGCTAAGAAAAGACAAGGATGTAAAGGCTGTGATATTTCGCATCAACTCCGGCGGGGGAAGCGCATATGCATCGGAACAAATATGGAAAGCGATCGCCAGGTTGAAGGAAGAAAAGCCTGTGGTCGTTTCGATGGGAGACGTGGCAGCTTCGGGAGGATATTATATTGCCTGCAATGCCGACAGAATTGTGGCACAACCCACCACGCTCACCGGCTCCATCGGGATATTCGGTGCCATCCCGAACCTGGAAGGTACCAGCAAAAAAATCGGAATCTATACAGACGAGGTGAAAACCCACGAGTTTTCCGATTTCGGAAATATCACCCGCCCCTTTAACGAAAGGGAAAGAAAGATGATGCAGGCTTACATCGAGAAAGGGTACGACCTTTTTCTCACCCGCTGTGCTGAAGGGCGCAACATGCCGAAAGACTCCATGGCATTGTATGCCGAAGGCCGGGTATGGACAGGCAATCAGGCAAAAGAGATCGGGCTTGTCGACGAATTGGGCGGCATGGAACGAGCCATTGAAGTAGCGGCTGAGATGGCCAACCTGGGCAAAAGCTACGTCGTTTTCGAATATCCGAAGATGCGCTCCCGCATCGATGAGCTGCTAAGACCTGCCAGGGAAGATCTGGCTGCCCAAACATTAAAAGAATATCTGGGTGATAGTTATGAATTATTTATGATTTTGAAAAACCTGAAAGAACAGGATTACATCCAGGCTCGTGTTCCTTTCGACTTGAATATCAGGTAACAACATGGACAAACCCATTGTAGAAATTCGCCGTTCCTTGCTGCCATTATCCTGGCTGTACGGGATTGGTGTAAATTTCCGGAACGGATTATTTAACAGAAAAATACTCAAACAACGCACATTTCAGATCCCGGTGATCTGTGTAGGAAATATCACGGTAGGCGGCACCGGAAAGACCCCTCATATTGAATATCTGATCAGGCTGCTTTCCCCCCGGTACAAAGTAGCCGTACTAAGCAGAGGATACAAACGCAAGAGTAAAGGTTTTCTGATTGTGGATCCCGACTCCAAAGTACGTGATGTGGGAGATGAGCCCCTGCAAATCAAAAAGAAGTTTCCGGGAACGCTGGTCGTGGTGGATAAGAACAGGGTTGCTGCCATCGAAAAGATACTCTCCATTGAAAAGGCGGAACGCCCCGACGTCATCTTGCTGGACGACGGCTTCCAGCATCGCCATGTGTTGCCATCACTCTCTATCCTGCTGGTGGACAGCAACCGACCGGTATTTGAAGACCGGTTGCTTCCGGCGGGGCTGCTGCGGGAGCCGCTCAACGGAAAAGACAGGGCTTCGATCGTGCTGGTCACCAAATGCGATCCAGACATGCAGCCCATCGATTACAGGATCTACACAAACGGTCTGGACCTGTTTCCCTATCAGGATCTATATTTCACGGCACTCGATTATGACGCCTTGAAACCGGTATTTCCCGAGTTGAAACCCGAGCCACTTCACTTGGACGAATTGCGCAAGAAACACCTTTTCCTGGTTACGGGCATCGCTTCTCCCGCTCCACTGGTAGATAAGCTGGAACACAAGACCTACAACCTGTACACGAAGTTTTTTCCCGACCATCATCCGTTCACCCGGGAGGACATACAATCTATCCGCCAGATGATATACTCGGTAGAAGATGACAACAAAATAATTCTCACCACCGAAAAAGATGCGGTGCGCTTTCGCGCACTGCCTTTTCTGGACGATGAGATAAAAAAAATGCTTTATTATATTCCGGTACGCGTCACCTTCGTGGATGACGCCGAAAGAGATTCATTCAATCATAAAATTCTTGAACATGTTAGAAATTATCAAAGAAACAGCAGATTATCTGAATAATAAAATCGGGGAGATACCAAACACCGCCATCATTCTGGGCACGGGACTGGGGGAGCTTGCACACGAAATTGCCGACAAAAAAGAGATTCCATACACCGAAATACCCAATTTTCCGGTCTCCACCGTGGAGGGGCACAGCGGAAAGCTGATCATCGGCACATTGGGTGGCAAAAAGGTACTGGCAATGCAGGGACGCTTTCACTATTACGAAGGATACGACATGAAACAGGTTACGTTTCCCGTGCGTGTTTTTCAGGCACTCGGCATTGAATATCTCTTTGTATCCAACGCGGCAGGCGGCATGAACCCCAGCTTCGATATTGGTGACATCATGCTGATTGAAGACCACATCAACATGTTTCCGGAACATCCGCTACACGGGAAAAACTTCAACGAACTGGGTACCCGCTTCCCCGATATGAGCGAAGCCTACAGTAAATCATTGCGCCTGATGGCCATGGAAATAGCCAAAGAGAAAAACATCAAGTTGCAGCATGGTGTATATGTAGGAGTGCAGGGGCCCACGTTTGAGACTCCGGCCGAATACAACTTTTTCAGAATAATCGGTGGTGATGCAGTGGGAATGTCTACGGTGCCGGAGGTGATCGTGGCCAACCATGCCGGCATGAAGGTGCTTGCTTTCTCCATCATCACCGACCTGGGCGTGATCGGCAAGATCGTGGAAGTATCGCACGAAGATGTGCAGGAAGCCGCCAAAATAGCACAGCCCAAGATGGCTGAGATCATGCGTACCATCATCGGGAGAATCGAATGAGGAAAACAGAAATAGCCACGCTGGGAGAATTTGGGCTGATTGATCATTTGACCAGCGATATCCGGCTTACGCAACCCTCCTCCCTCAAGGGGGTGGGCGATGATGCTGCCGTGCTGGATTACGCGGGGAAAAAGACACTGGTCACCACCGACCTGTTGCTGGAGGGGATCCACTTCGATCTGGTATATGCCCCCCTGAAACATCTGGGATACAAGGCTGCCGTCATCAACTTCTCCGACATCTACGCGATGAATGGCACACCCCGGCAAATCACCGTTTCGCTGGGCATATCCAAACGCTTCGCGGTGGAAGATCTTGAAAGCTTCTACAGCGGACTGAAGCTGGCTTGTGAGATTTACGGGGTAGATATCGTGGGCGGTGACACCACTTCATCGCTGACCGGCTTTACCATCAGCATCACTTGCATCGGCACAGCAGACGACGACAAGATTGTTTACCGGGATGGAGCCAAAGATACGGACCTCATCTATGTATCGGGCGATCTGGGTGCTTCATACATGGGGTTGCAGCTGCTGGAAAGAGAGAAAAGCGTGTTCGATGGCAGCGGTGAGGTGCAGCCCGATTTTGCAGGGAAAGAGTACCTGCTGGAGCGGCAGCTCAAGCCGGAGGCACGGAAGGATATCGTGGCCCTGCTGGCGGAAAACGGCATCGTTCCGACCGCCATGATCGATATTTCGGATGGATTATCGTCCGACATACTGCATATCTGCAAGCAGAGCAATGTGGGATGCCAGCTTTTTGAAGAGCGACTTCCAGTTGATTACCAGACCGCCATGATGGCGGAAACATTCAATATGAATGTGACCACCGTCGCGTTGAACGGAGGCGAGGACTACGAGCTCTTATTCACTGTACCGCTCACGCTGCACGAGAAGATGAGTGCAGTGGCAGGTGTACATCTGATAGGTCATATTGCCAAACCCGAACAGGGTTGTTACCTGGTGACCCGCGACGGTCAGGAGATGCAACTCCGTGCCCAGGGCTGGAATCATCTTGTGGACGAACAATCGCTTTGACGATTGTTTCCCGGACATCACTTCCCATTGAAGCGTAATTGAGCAATATTTTTTTGACTTTTTCGTTGGCAAATTTTGCATTTCACAAAAATGCGCTTATCTTTGCACTCGCAATTTAAGCAATGTTGGTGCCATAGCTCAGTCGGTAGAGCAACGGACTGAAAATCCGTGTGTCCCCGGTTCGATTCCTGGTGGCACCACCCAAAAAAACACTTGAATATCTGATTTCAAGTGTTTTTCTTTTTTATCTACCCATCAATTCAGCAGATAATGAAGGATCCGGGATCAACGGAGTACATTTTCCGGCACTGCACTACACTTTCTCCTTTACTCGCTCGTATAATACTCCAAATATTCAAGACGTAACATCGACTCAGATTAAAAGGAAATACGGGCTAAAAAAGGAAACATCAGAGTTGTGGTAGCACGGCAAACTACAGTTTGTTATATCAACGACCGTGAAATGCCTGCAGATATTTATCGATGTAGAGTTGCTTTTCTTTCAATCTGTATTGCTGGATAAAACGGGGGTGCTCCAGAACCGTAAGCCGGTCGAATAACTTCTCTTCGGCATTAAGCCTGCGGATATAGTCTGCATTCTTCTTTCCGAGGATAAACACTTCGGTCGTGTCGAGTCCCATACCGATGTGTTTATGCAAGGAGTCGATCATAAACTCCTTCACCGACTCAAACAATTCCGGATCATCATAATAATTTGCATTGAGCCATGCACCTCCTGCTGTCTCCCTGATAATAGCCAGAGGAAATGGGGAATTAATATAAAAATTCTGATAGAAGCGGGCTGTTCCACCATATGCCTCGATCATATCATAAAGAAAGACCGAGGAGACCTCGTGCGTGCGTGCCGATTTCATTTGAATATCACAGGCGCTCTCCAGCCTCTTTGTGTCCGTAAAAGGTACTCCGGTCACTCCCGCCCCATTGCGGCTCGGATTTATCCCGATAATAAAGCGCCGTTTTTCCGTATCGTGGTAATATTTGTGGTAAAACTCGTCCATCACCTTCATGGTTTCAGGATTGTCCATAAACGGGTTCATCACCCGAAAGCCCTCCGGCAAATTACCGGTGTACGTCAAATGACGGTTGAATGCAATTACTTTGTCTGCGAATGTCTCCATAATTCAAAGATAATATGCAGAAATTGATTTCGGAACAATGCATTTAAAGCATTTTTCTCAGCGCTGCCCTGTCGTTGATTTGAATATCACGCCGGTTCACATTAATCATCCCCTCCTCTGCCATCTCCATCATCACTTTTACCAGCGCGGGACGCGAAACGCCAAACAGGCGAGCCATACTTTCTTTCGATGTTTTCAACCGAAATGACTTTTCCCCTTCCGATTCTTTCAGCAGGTAGTATGCAAGCTTCGCACGGATGGTACGCAGGGAGACCAGCCGCAGTTTCTCGGAAAGAAAAAACACCTTGTTGGAGATATATGCCAGAAATGACATCATAAAACACTCGTATTTTCTCATCAGAAAATAGACATTATCTCTCGGTATTACCGCAACAGTACAGGCTGTATTGCAAATGGCAGATACGGGAGAGCGATTATCCGAAGAGAATAGAAATCCCGTTGCCATCGGATTGGGCGCCCTGATCTGTTCTACTTTCATAAAGTCGCCTTTCTCATCGGCCATCTCTGTTACGATCTCGCCCATAATCAGGACGTAGAGCGAATCATAACGAACCCCCCGGGCAACAATCACGTCTCCCTTCTGATAACTCCTGACTGAAAACCGCACGTCTTCCAGAAAGGAGTCACGTTGTTCATCGGGAATTGAACTGCACAAGGGACATTGAAAGATCATGCGGCGATAATCAAGTTCAGGGTGCTGTAGTTTCATTTTTTCCTTCCGGTATTTTATTATTGTTGACAATCAGGCTCAGACGGGATTATCTGCTTCTTCCTCATTGATTTTTCGATTGTACATTTCTCTTCCTCATTTTTTACAAATGTCATAATTATTACAGTTTTTTGCAAATA
>ENA-UOOE01000633-UOOE01000633.1-fermentation-metagenome-genome-assembly--contig:-NODE-633-length-33377-cov-7.600264_pt1 | contig 33377 bp, 31 predicted proteins | sample MGYA00245776_ERZ724021 | MGnify/ENA primary metagenome ERZ724021 (study PRJEB28704, sample SAMN03018321) | fermentation metagenome | biome: anthropogenic terrestrial biome; feature: soil; material... | reverse complement strand
TAAATATTTTCACTGACCTTTGTGTAGTAGGAGCAAATTCAATACTTGAAGAGAGGCCAGATAATTATAAACTAATGATGATGATTGCTGATAAAGCGATTAAGGAAAAACTTGAACATTATTATCGTGTATTCAATTGTTGCTAGGGGGAGGTCCAGATGAGTAAAAAAAAGGTAATCAAAACACCAATATTAGGTGTTAATTCAAAGTCTTATATGTGGGGGACTGATCTACTTGAAATTGCTAAATACTGTGAAAAAATAGCAGTAGAAAATGATATAACTGTAACAATGAATATACCTATTGCTGATATTTATAGGGTTTCATTGATAGCCCCTCACATCATTATCAATGCACAGTTTATGGATCCCATTGAACAAGGCAATACAATGGGAGGAGTCTCAGCTGAGGCCCTAGTAGATGCAGGAGCGGACGGTGTCATACTTAATCATGCTTCAGCAAAACCAATGACACTTAGTCAATTGATTAATGCTATGAAATATGCAAAAAAAGCTGGATTATATACCTTTGTTTGTGCTGATTCAATTGAAGAAGTAAGAATAATTGCAAGTTTACATCCAACAGGTATTATATGTGAACAATCAAATTTAATTGGAACTGGAGTTGTTTCTTCTGAGGAATATATACATTCAACAACAAAAGCGATAAGAGATTATGACCCTAATATTATTGTAATGCAAGGCGCTGGAATTAAGAATGGTAATGATATATATCGCAACATTAAAAATGGTTCTGAGTCAGGTGGTGGAGCTTCGGGGATATTCTGTTGCTCAGACCCTATTGCAAAAATTGATGAATTTTTAGACGGTATCCTAAGAGCTAAGAAGGACTTTGGTTCACGAATTTATAAGAATGAAGTTTAATTAATAGAAAAACGTTGAAAGGGAAGATGCTAATGATTAAAATAAAATATCTTGAGTTTGAAACAAAATTTCCTAAAATTCACTTCTTTGATATAACAGATAAAATAGAAGAAGCTATTTCTGAATCTAGTATTAAAAATGGAACCGTGACAGTTCAGTCTTTGCATACTACATGTGCTGTATTTTTTGAAGAATATGTTCATGATGAAGATCCGGTAGGTCATGATTACTTACAAATAGATTTAAACCAAGGGTTAAGAAAAATATTTCCTGATCAAGTTGAATTTAATGATAATTATTTTTATCCAGGTCCTAAGCATTTAAACATAGGAGGGGGTCAGCATGTTGAATTCCAAGGAATTATTTTAAACGGACCAGCTCATTTGAAATCGACATTAATAGGAGCCTCTGAGACTTTTGTTATTGATGAAGGAGTACTTCAGACAGGACCCTACGGATCCATTTGGTTTGTGGACTTTGATTATAATAGACCAAGAAAAAGAAAATGTGTATTATGTATAAATGGAGAGTAAAGATTTAATTTTTAGTTACATGATTGAACTACACGCTATCAAAAAGCAGTGTGTAGTTCAATTATTTTTTACTTATTTATTTAACTTTTTTTCAACCTTTGGAGCTCTAATCCTATGAGCTTGTGGCATATCCGGACCAAGAAGCGGTCGAAGATAATTCCTGAATTCTTCCGTTACATGATTACCTTTTTCATTAATGAAATTATCAGGCATAGACTTTGTCAGTCTAGCTACTTTATCAAGGCTTGTAAGCTTGTAATCTACAGAGTAGGAGCCTGTTCTATGGATAGTAACTGAGCCATCTACATTGTTCCACAATGCAAATTGAGCTGCCCTTTCACCCACTTCTCTGGCTTCATATTGATCTACTTCGGACACACATCCTATGAAGGATCTTTGTAAATATCCGAATGTATCGCTTCTAACTCTTTTTATATTTAAGTTTTCTTTAATTATTTTTACCAATAAGTCGCCTAAAGCGCCTGTTCCTGAAAGCTGAACATTTCCATGACTGTCTTTTTCAACGTTTCCTGAAAGTTTTGTAATGATTGGAACATGATTTTCATCAACAATTCCTTCTGATACTGCAATTATACATTTACCGTATTTCTCGTAGACATCTTTTACATCAGATAGGAAGTTTTCGACTATAAATGGTCTTTCAGGCAAATATATTAGATGCGGACCATCATCAGGAAACTTTTGAGCCATAGCAGAAGCTGCAGTTAAAAATCCTGCATGTCTTCCCATTACTACTCCTATATAAACTCCCGGCAGAGAACTTACATCTAGGTTTATTCCCATAAAAGCTTGTGCTACAAATTTTGCCGCTGAGCCATATCCCGGGCAATGATCGTTTACTAGAAGGTCATTGTCTATTGTTTTAGGGATATGTATTGCTCTCAATTCATATCCTGATTCGGTTGCCTGTTCATTTACTATTCTAACTGTATCAGCAGAATCATTTCCACCTATATAGAAGAAATATCTTATTCCATGAATCTTTAATACCTCGAATATTTTCTTGCAATATTCCTCATCAGGCTTATCCCTTGTTGAGAATAATGCTGATGAAGGCGTTGATGCTATTTTTTCAAGATTATGTGTCGTTTCCTGTGTTAAATCAACAAATTCTTCATTGATTATTCCGCTTACACCATTTAATGCCCCATATACTCTGGTCACCTGAGGAAATTTTCTGGATTCCAGTACTACACCTACAAGCGATTGATTTATAACAGATGTAGGACCTCCCCCTTGCGCAACTAATACTTTTCCTTCGAGCATCATATATTACTCCTCTCATAGTAGATTTATTATATTGGTAATTAATTTCACTTTATAATCTATATTATCAGAAAGACAACAATAATTCAATGAAAAGCAAACCAATATATCCATTGTTTTGCGTATAGAAATATAATGTGATATGATTTATATTAGTTCCTGTAAGTATCTATAACGGAAGGAGCTTTATTTCATATATTAAAAACAATAAAAGAGGTGCAGTAAAATTGAAAGTAGGAGTATTCTGGCGTAAATTTAGAAATGTTGAGATGCAAAGAAAGCTTTCGCAAAACAACATTTATGACGACGCCTATGATGAGGCTTTCCAACATATGAATGCAATCAAAGAGGCTGGTTTTGATGCAGTTTTAATCGAGTGGAAAAAAGATATCAAAGAAACGGTGAAAGAGCTTACTCACCAAAAAGTAGATATTGTTTTCAATGCTTCATCACTTAGAGAAGTCGCTTTTTTAAAGGCTTTTGGGATCCCATTTGTCGGGTCCGATTTGGATTTGGTGTCCGCTGATAAGTCAGTTCGTAAAGAACTGGTTACTTATCATAATCTGCCAACGCCAAAGTTTTTTGTAACAAAAGATTCTAAGATGATTCCTGAACATTCTTTAAAATATCCATTATTTGTGAAACCCATCGACGGTCGTGGGAGTGCAGGAATCAGTGAAGAAAATGTAGTAAATAATCCTAAAGATTTACCTAAGGTAGTTGATAAAATCACCAAAAAAATTGGTCAAGCTGCTTTAGTAGAGGAGTTTATCAAGGGTAGAGAAATAACTGTAGGTATTATAGGAAATTCAAACCCAAGGGTGTTGCCCATTTTAGAAATCGAGTATAACTCATCCATCACTAATACTTATGAACATAAAATGTTGGATAATGAAATCATTCATTGCCCTGCAAATTTTCCCAAAGAAGAACAAGATAAGATTGAAGATATAGCAAAGGGAATATACAAGGTTTTAAACGCAAAGGATTTTGGACGTATAGATATGATTATTGCCCAAGATGGTACACCTTATTTTTTGGAACTTAATACCTTTGCCGGACTTACCATGCCTTCAGGCAAAGCGCATAACGGATATATGGGCTATATGGCTGAGGCTGAGAAGATGTCAGCGGGAGATTTTATAGGAAGTATAATTAAATATGCTTTAAAACGATATGACCTTAAACAATCCTATATAAAAATTTCATAATTGTCTCAATTATTGGGTTTCAAGAAAAGCTACCTAGTTTAGCCACTATATGTTATAATAAATGCGACTAAGGTTATAAAACCTTTAAAGATAAATAGCTATAAGGGGGATTTAGCTTATGATTAGGGTTCGTATGAGCATGGCTGACGCACATTATGGAGGAAACTTAGTAGATGGTGCAAGGATATTACAATTGTTTGGTGATGTAGCTACGGAGCTTCTTATCAGGCATGATGGGGATGAAGGCTTGTTTGTGGCCTATGACAAAGTTGAATTTATAGCACCTGTTTATGCAGGGGATTATATTGAGGCTGTTGGGGAAATTACGAAGATAGGGAATACATCAAGAAAAATGACCTTTGAAGCAAGAAAAATTATAACACCGAGACCAGATATCAATGAATCCGCATGTGATGTGCTGGAACATCCAATAGTCGTTTGCAGGGCTGAAGGCACTTGTGTCGTACCGAAGGACAAGATGAGGACAGTTAGGTAATAGGGAAAAATAGTGAAAATATAAGAACTAAGAGTGAAGAGTGGAAAACAAAAGGCAGTATTATTTCTGCAGGATGTTACTATTGAAGGATCTCCTCTTTTAAAGGCCCTAAAACTCGACCCAAGTAATTGTGCATTGTGAACTGTGCATTGCGAATTGTGAATTGCTTTTTCAATTGTGAACTGTGCATTGTGAATTGTGAATTGCTTTTTTAATTGTGAACTGTGCATTGTGAATTGTGAATTGATTAGGGGGTATATAATGGAAAAGTTGATCATTACTGCAGCAATTTGTGGAGCGGAAGTTACAAAGGAAAACAATCCAAATGTTCCGTATACAGTAGAAGAAATAGGCAGAGAAGCTGAAAGCGCTTATAAAAAAGGGGCTAGTATTATACATTTGCACGTTAGAGAAGATGATGGCACACCAACTCAAAGCAAGGATAGATTCAAAGCTTGTATTGAAGAAATAAAGAATCGATGCCCGGATGTAATTATTCAGCCTTCAACAGGCGGAGCAGTTGGCATGAGCGATGAAGAAAGATTACAGCCAACGGAGTTATATCCTGAAATGGCTACATTGGATTGTGGGACATTGAATTTTGGTGGAGATGAAATATTTGTAAACACCGAAAATACAATCAAGAACTTTGCAAAGATAATGAATGAACGTGGAATAAAGCCTGAAATAGAGGTATTTGATAAGGGCATGGTTGATTATGCAATCAGATTTCACAGACAAGGATTTATTAAAGCTCCAATGCATTTTGATTTTGTATTAGGGGTGCAGATGACTGCTTCAGCAAGAGATTTGGCATTTTTAGTAGATAGTATCCCTCAAGGTTCAACTTGGACAGTAGCCGGTGTAGGAAGACATGAGCTTCCAATGGCAGCTTTAGGCATCGTAATGGGTGGTCATGTAAGAGTAGGGTTTGAGGATAATGTCTATCTTGAAAAGGGAGTTTTGGCAAAATCCAATGGAGAACTGGTTGAAAAGGTAGTAAGACTTGCTAAGGAATTAGGTAGAGAAATAGCAACACCGGAAGAAACGAGAAAGATATTGGGACTTAGATAATAGTTGACAATTCAGAAAGAAGAGATAAAATTAAAAGTTAAAAGGCGAATTTTACACAAATTTCTGGTCATTTTTACAGAAAATAATGGAAATATCAATTATATGCGGTATAATTATATTAACAAATAATTTATTTTATACAAAAATCATGGAGGGGATATAATGTTAGTAACAGGCAAGGAGATTTTGCTACATGCACAAAAAAATGGATACGCTGTTGGAGCGTTTAATATCAACAATATGGAAATAGTACAAGCAATTGTAGAGGCAGCAAATGAATTGAATTCCCCAGTTATCTTACAAGCAAGTCAAGGCGGCATTAAATATGCCGGTATTGAGTATATTTCAGATCTAGGAAAGACGGCCAGCAGATTAGCAAAGGTGCCGGTAACACTCCATCTGGATCATGGTACGGATTTTGATCAAGTTATGTTATGCATTAGAAATGGATTTTCATCAGTCATGATCGACGGCTCTAAATTTGCATTAGAGGAAAATATAGCTTATAGTAAGAAGGTTGTAGAAATTGCTCATGCAGTTGGTGTATCTGTAGAAGCCGAATTGGGTAAAATAGGTGGTACTGAAGATCATATTACCGTATCGGATAGGGATGCAACTTTTACTGATCCTGAGGAAGCTAGAAGATTTGTGGAAGAAACTAAAGTAGACTCATTGGCGATTGCAGTTGGTACCGCACATGGTGTTTATAAGGGAGAACCTAAGATAGACTTTGATAGGATTAAAGCTATTAGAGAAGTAGTATCTGTTCCATTGGTTTTACATGGCTCAAGTGGTGTTCCATATGATGCTTTAAGAAAAGCTATACCACTAGGAATTTGTAAGATAAATATTGATACCGATATTAGAGCAACATTTGCTAAATCGGTTAAGAATTTCTTTGTAGAACATCCCGACGAAATAGATCCAAGAAAGATTTTGGGGCCTGCAAGAGAAGCAATGAAGGAAACAGTTAAAGAAAAAATTGAAGTATTCGGTAGCGTAGGAAAAGCATGGAAATAGCCCTTGGGCTGTTTCCCATGAACAATTAACCGCTAACAGATATATTGGAAATTACCAAAGAAATTCTTGAATTACAGTGTTTTTAAAATTGTTATATGTTAATTGTTATATGTTAATTGTTATATTGTTAATTAAGGAATGGTGATGATTTGGATCAAGAAATACTTGAAGGGAAAAATATAACAGAGCTTAGGGAGATAGCAAAAGCTTACGGGATTTCAAGTGCTTATAAGTATAAGAAAAGAGAATTGATTGACGCTATTGCGGGGAATTTAGCTGCAACAGATCAATCCAAAGATAATGAAAGTACTGAAGAAAAAATGGACATTAAAGAAATTGATATGGAAGATATATCGGATAATGCTATAGAAGAAATTGAGCAATTAGAAGATATAAACATTGCAGAAGGTATATTGGAATTGCATACGGATGGGTATGGATTCCTACGGAGAGAAAATTATTTATCAGGTGATGATGATATCTATATTTCACCTTCTCAAATTCGAAGATTTAGATTAAAAACCGGAGATAAGATAACAGGTATTACAAGACCACCAAAGGTGGGAGAAAAGTTTAAAGCCCTACTTTACATCAAGTCGGTTAATGATATGCCTCCTGATACTGCTACAAGGAGACCGGATTTTGATAGTCTTACACCAATATATCCAAATGAAAGATTAATCCTAGAAACTATTCCAAATGAATATGCTACCAGAATGGTAGATTTAGTTGCACCTATAGGAAAGGGACAAAGGGGAATGATTGTATCACCTCCTAAGGCCGGAAAAACGACTATTTTGAAGATGATAGCAAATTCAATATCCCAAAATCATCCGGAGGTAGAATTGATCATATTGCTGATAGATGAAAGGCCTGAAGAAGTAACGGATATGAAAAGATCTGTTAAAGGTGATGTAGTTTACTCCACATTTGATGAATTACCTAAAAACCACACTAAGGTTTCGGAAATTGTTTTGGAGAGAGCAAAAAGGCTTGTCGAACATGGTAAGGATGTGGTAATATTGCTTGACAGCATTACTCGACTTGCCAGAGCATACAACCTTATTATTCCTCCTACAGGCAGAACATTGTCCGGTGGGTTAGATCCTGGTGCACTTCACAAACCAAAGAGATTTTTTGGAGCGGCAAGAAATTTGGAGGAAGGCGGGAGCCTTACTATACTTGCTACTGCCTTGGTTGAAACAGGCAGTAGAATGGACGATGTGATATTTGAAGAATTTAAAGGTACAGGTAATATGGAAATTCATTTAGATAGAAAATTGTCTGAAAAGAGAATTTTCCCTGCTATTGATATATATAAATCAGGTACCAGAAGAGAAGAATTGCTGTTAAGTCAAAAAGAATTAGAAACAGTATGGGCATTGCGTAAAGCAATGGGCAATGCAAATACTCAAGATGTGACGGAAAACCTGATTGAAAAACTTATTCAAACAAAAACTAACGCTGATTTCATAAATGATATGCGAAATAAAATTTGGATTTAGTTGAAAAAAAAAAATATATATGCTATAATTTAGTGGTTATAGAGCATATGTATTTTTTGCAGAGTTTTGCAAAGAGAGAGGTGAAAACATGAAGAAAGGCATTCATCCAGAATACAAAGAAGCTACAGTTACCTGTGCTTGTGGAAATACATTTAAAACGGGTTCAACAAAAGATGAACTAAGAGTAGAAATTTGTTCAGAATGTCATCCATTCTTTACAGGACGTCAAAAATTTGTTGAACGTGGTGGACGTGTTGAGAAATTTAAGAAGAAATACAATATTGACTAATAAATTTCTTTACATCTTAGGTTAGTTGCATGGGCACCTAACCTTTTATTTTTGTTTAAATTGAGTAAAACACAGTGAACAGTGAAGGACGGTGAAAAATTGAAATTAAAATCTTCTAAAATAAACCCAAAACATAAAACTACCATAGGAGGGCAAGCTCTTATAGAAGGCATTATGATGAGGGGACCAAATGATATATCTATTGCAATCAGAAAACCAAATAATGATATAGAATTAAAAGTGGATAAATTAAATCCCATAAAAAATAAATATAAATTTCTCGGTTGGCCTATTATTAGAGGTGTTGTGAGCTTAGTTGAATCCTTATCAATCGGCACTAAGGCGCTAATGTATTCGGCTGAGTTCTATGAAGAAGAGGAAGCAGAATCCGACAAAGAGACTTTTACACAAAGAGTCTTTAAAGATAAGGCTCAAGATGTGGAAATGACTCTATCTGTAATTATATCAGTAGTATTGGCTGTTGGTATTTTTATGATCTTGCCAAGTTTTATAACTAATTTTGCAAAATCTAAAATAGAAAATCACATTCTCTTAAACCTAGTTGAAGGCTTAATAAGAATCATCATATTTTTTATTTATGTAATCGCGATTTCAAAAATGGAAGACATAAAAAGAGTCTTTGAATATCATGGAGCAGAGCATAAAACAATCCATTGCTATGAGAACGAAGAAGAATTGACTGTAGAAAATGTAAAAAAATATTCCATACTTCATCCAAGATGCGGAACCAGCTTTTTATTTATGGTAATGATAATAAGCGTAATTGTGTTATCATTTTTTGGTTGGCCTAATCCTCTTAAAAGGGTATTAATAAGAGTGCTCATGTTTCCTGTAATTGCAGGGATTTCATATGAAGTAAATAGGTTTATCGGCAGAAGCAACTCTAGTTTTTGCTATTATATAAGTTTACCCGGATTAATGGTTCAAAAAATAGCAACTGTTAGGGAACCTGACGATGGACAAATAGAAGTAGCGATAAAAGCTTTAGAGGCTGTAATTCCCCAAAATAGGGAGGATGACAAGTGGTAATTGATGAATTAATAACTTTGGGTTTAAATTTTCTAAAAAAAGAAGAATTTAATAATCCTCCTTTAGAGTTAAGGTTAATATTGGCAAAGTTATTAAATGTTGATAAATCCTATATATATTCACATGGGGAAAGACAAGTCACCAAAGACATTGAAAATCAATTTATGGAAATGGTAAAGAAAAGATCGAAAGGCTATCCCATACAATATATATTAGGTGAGAAGGAATTTATGGGACTTGATTTTTATATAGAGGATGGTGTTCTAATCCCAAGACCCGATACGGAAATTTTGGTAGAGTATATTATCAATTTTATCAATAGATACTATAAAGGGGATAGGATTAATGTCTTGGATATAGGAGCAGGTAGCGGCGCAATATCCTTATCCATTGCTAAATACTGTCCGGGAGCTTATGTGTATGGCATTGATATAGATGATGCTGCTATCAAAGTTTCGAATATCAACAAGGAAAGATTCGACCTATCCAATGTAGAACTTTTAAAAGGGGATTTGTTTGAACCCATATTAAGATTGAATATGCAAAATGAATTTCAGATAATAGTGTCTAATCCACCATATATCCCCAAAGAGGAAATTGAACAGTTACAAAGCGAGGTCAAGCTCTATGAACCTAAGCTTGCACTGGATGGTGGAATAGATGGGTTAAATTTTTATAGAAAAATAACTGAAGATGCAAAAAAATTATTAATTAAAAATGGACTTCTTATATATGAAATAGGGTATAATCAAGGGAAACAGGTTTCGAATATATTAGATAATGAAGGATATAAAAATATCAATATTTTAAAGGATTTGCAGGGACGAGATAGAGTTGCTATGGGTTTTTCTTTCGATTGTGAACTGTGAGTTGTGAACTGTGAATTGTGAATTGATTAGAAAGGGCTGTATATTATGTTGGATAAATTAGCTTTTATCGAAAATAAATATCAAGAATTAAATGAAAGAATGATGGATCCGGAGCTTATCAATGACCTGGAGGAATGGCAAAAGGTCATGAAAGAGCATGCTGATATAGAACCTATTGTCATGGAATATAGAGAATATACAAAGACAAAAGAAGAATTAGAAGAAGCTAAACAGATGCTTTATGAAAAATTAGATGATGATATGAGGGAAATGGTCAAGGAAGAAATAAAAGTTTTGGAGGAAAAATTATCCAAATCTGAAGATGCATTAAAGATTTTATTGATTCCAAAAGATCCTAATGACCATAAGAACGTTATTGTTGAAATCAGAGGCGGAGCAGGTGGAGATGAAGCAGCTCTGTTTGCCGGAGTTCTTTTCAGAATGTATTTAAGATATGCCGAAAGACACAATTGGAAAATAGAAATAATGAATACCAATGAAATAGGAATCGGCGGATATAAAGAAGTCATATTTATGATTAAAGGTAAAGGTGCTTACAGCAAATTAAAATATGAATCCGGAGTTCATAGGGTTCAAAGGGTACCTGAAACAGAAGCAAATGGTAGGATTCATACATCTACTGCTACAGTAGCTGTTTTACCCGAAGCTGAAGATATAGATGTTGAAATTGAACCCAACGATTTGAGAATAGATGTATTTCGCTCATCCGGCAATGGCGGTCAATCCGTAAATACTACGGACTCAGCAGTAAGGATTACACATATTCCTACCGGAATGGTTATTTCATGTCAAGATGAAAAAAGCCAGCTTAAGAACAAAGAAAAGGCTATGAAAATTTTGAAATCAAGATTATATGATATGAAAATGATGGAACAAAATGCTGAAATAGCTGATATGAAGAAAGGGCAAGTAGGAACAGGGGATAGATCAGAGCGAATTAGAACTTATAATTTCCCCCAGAGTAGGGTAACTGATCATAGAATTAATTTAACCCTATATAAATTGAATAGTTTCATTGATGGAGACTTAGATGAGATGATTGACGCATTGGTTACTTCAGATCAAGCTGAGAAACTTCAACAAGTAGGTTAAAGGGGGAGGAAACTTCTCCTTTTTTAAAGACCTAAGGATCGATTATGAACTGAGAATTGTGTATTGACGCATCAACACGCCAAAGGCGTCATTCTGAACGCTAGTGAAGAATCCCATGTTAGTATGAGCTAAAAAAATAGTAGGGATCCTAATGGGCGGATAGGGTCATCCGCCCCTACGAATGACAACAGCAGTAATTATCCGGCATTATGCTTAGGATGACCCTAACAATTGTGAATTATGAATTGAATTAAGTTGTTAATTGAAAAGCGAGGCAGTTATGAATACTCAAATAATACAAATAGATAAAAACAATATAGATAAAAACTTAATAAAAGAAGCAGCAAAATACATTAAAGAAGGAAAGCTTGTAGCTTTCCCGACGGAAACAGTCTATGGACTTGGAGCAAATGGTTTAGATGCAGAAGCGGTAAAAAGGATTTTTTTAGCTAAAGGGAGACCTCAGGACAATCCTTTGATTTTACATATTGCATCTATTGAACAAATTTATCCCTTAGTAAATGAAATACCTGTGCTTTCTTATAAATGTATGGAGAGATTTTGGCCGGGACCATTGACAATGATTTTTAAAAGAAGTCAATTAGTTCCAAGTGTAATTACAGCGGGGCTTGATACCGTAGCAATAAGAATGCCAAATCATCCTATAGCATTGGAATTAATAAAATCATCTAACACTCCAATAGCCGCTCCATCTGCTAATTTGTCAGGGGCGCCAAGTCCAACTATCGCAAAACATGTAATCGATGATCAGTATGGAAGAATAGATATGATAATTGATGGGGGGAGTACCGGTGTTGGAGTAGAATCCACAGTTTTGGATTTAACAGGAGATGTTCCAATGATTTTAAGACCCGGCGGTATTACTATGGAGGACTTAAAAGAAATTATTCCGGATGTAGAGCAAGATATTGGCACATTAAAAGAAGGAGTAACTCCAAAATCACCCGGTCAAAAATATAGACATTATGCTCCGAAGGCGGAAATGTATCTATATACAGGTAAGGTTGAAGATATTGTTGGAAGCATAAAAGAAAATGTTAAAAGATTATTAACAGAGGGCAAAAAAGTTGGTATAATGGCAACAGAGGAAACCAAAGCTAATTATGATGAAGGATTGGTATTAGTAGTAGGCAGTAGAAACAATAGAGAGACAATAGCCTCAAATCTATTTAACGCTTTAAGGCATTTTGATGAAGAAAATGTAGATATTATCCTAGCTGAAGGTGTTGAATTAGACCATATTGGAATGGCGATAATGAATAGAATGACAAAGGCAGCCGGTGGAAAAGTAATTAATGTATAGGAGTGGAATTTTGAAAGTACTGATTGTTTGCACAGGAAATACATGTAGAAGTCCCATGGGTGAGGGAATTTTAAAACATTTATCCAAGAAATACAATACAAATATTGAAGTAAGATCCGCAGGAATATTTGCACTTGATGGAGATAGAGCAAGCAGCAATGCAATTTTAGCATTGGATAGTATCGGGATTGATATTTCAAATCATATATCCAATCAGTTACATGGGGGTATGATTGAAGAGGCAGATATTGTATTAACGATGACTGACAACCAGAAAGAAGCAATTATAAAGAGATTTCCAAAGAGCGATAAAAAGGTATATTCATTGAATTATTATGCCTTTGGGATAGAAAAGGATATTGAAGACCCTTATGGGGGAACTTTAAAAGATTATGAAATGGCAAGAGATGAAATCTTTAGGGCAATGGAAAAAATTGCGGCAGGATAATCTCTGCAAGATGTCATCCTGAGATAGCAGCATAAGCATTGCAATTGAAGGATCTCCGTTTCAAAAACAGTGAAGAACTAAGAGTGAAGAGTTATTGGGGTCGAACTTTGGGGATGAGAAATACAATGGACAGAGTATGATGGACAATTTAGTAAGGGGAAAGAGGCAAGAAAGGATGAAATTTGATGAAAATAGCAATTGGTAGTGACCATGGCGGTTTCAATTTAAAAGAGAGAATAAAGGAATTTTTAGAAAGTCAGTCAATAGAATATGTAGATTATGGAACCAATTCAAGCGAATCTGTAGATTATCCCGAGTACGGGAAAAAGGTAGCAGATGCAGTTGTATCTAAAGAAGTAGATAAAGGCATTGTAATCTGTGGAACTGGGATTGGTATCTCAATAGCAGCAAACAAGGTAAAAGGCGTAAGATGTGCATTATGTAATGAACCTTTTTCAGCTAGATTGAGTGTTGAACACAACAATGCCAATGTATTGGCATTAGGTGGAAGAATTTTAGGAGAGGATTTGGCAATAGAAATAGTATCAACTTGGCTAAATAGTAAGTTCCAAGGTGGAAGGCATGAAAGGCGAATAAATTTAATCAGTGAGCTTGAAAATAAATAGCCCAAATGATTTATGATTTAATTCATATTTGAAAAAACACTATGAATTAAATCATAATTTATGTTATAATGCAATAAGTAAAAAATACATAGGAGGAGTGCGTATGTCAAAAATTATAGAATTAGATCATCCGTTAATCAAGCATAAGCTTACAATTATTAGAGATAAAAATACAGGTCCTAAAGAGTTTAGAGAATTAGTTACGGAAATTTCTACATTGATGGCTTATGAAGTTACTAGAAATATGCCTTTAGAAGAAGTTGAGATAGAAACCCCTATGGGAAGGACAAAAGCTCATGTAATTTCCGGGAAAAAGGTAGGATTAATTCCTATTTTAAGAGCTGGACTTGGAATGGTAGATGGGATGTTAAATCTTATTCCTGCAGCAAAGGTCGGACATATAGGTCTGTATAGAGACCCTGAAACACTTAAACCTGTTGAGTATTATTGTAAATTACCTGAAGATATACAAGAAAGGGAATTGATAGTTTTAGATCCCATGCTAGCCACTGGGGGATCGGCAATAGCTGCTATTGATGTTCTTAAAGCTAGAGGAGTTAAGGGCATCAAATTAGTAAATCTAATTGCTGCACCTGAAGGAATAAAAGCAATGCAGGAGACTCACCCTGATGTTGATATTTATGTAGCGGCAATAGATGAAAAGCTAAATGATCATGCTTATATCGTGCCCGGATTAGGAGATGCGGGAGATAGATTGTTCGGAACTAAATAATATTTATAAAAAGGGCAGATATTCTGTCCTTTTTTTTAAAGATGTTTGACATTAATGTATTTCTAATATAAAATTTATCTATAATGAATAGAAAAATTCTACTTTTGAGTTCCGATATTCAGTTGGTGAAGCTTCATAAAACTTCATTGATGCTTTATCTTTAGAAAAGATTTTATAATGAAAGTTACTAAGGAGAATATTTATGACAGGATATATTTTACCATTATTTGTAGCAATATTCATTTCATTTATAATGACGCCGTTGATTAGAAAATTGGCTTTTAAAGTTAATGCAATAGATATTCCTAAGGATGAAAGAAGAGTACATAAAGTGCCGATGCCATTGTTGGGTGGCTTGGCAATATTTATTTCTGTAGTAATTTCGTCCATAATATTTTTACCAAAAGATAAAAGTCTATTATCAATAATTTTAGGTGGGACCATAATTGTCATTTCCGGAATCATTGATGATATAAAGGGATTAAGTCCAAAGAAGAAGGTCATATTTCAGTTAGCTGCAGGATTGGTTTTAATAATTGGAGATGTAAAGATTGATTTTGTTACAAATCCCTTTTCCATGCACAATACATTATTTTATCTAAAATATTTTTCAATACCGGTTACTTTATTCTGGGTTGTGGGAATAACAAATACTATAAATTTAATTGATGGATTGGATGGTTTGGCCGCAGGAGTAGCTATGATTTCAAGTTTTTCTTTGATGCTTGTTGCAGCAAAGTTTGATTATACAGATGTTATGATACTTTCTTGTATATTGGGTGGGGCTTGTTTAGGTTTTTTACCTTTTAATTTCAATCCTGCAAAGATATTTATGGGGGATACAGGAGCCTTGTTTTTAGGATTTATGCTGGCGGCCATATCCATAGAAGGAGTTATGAAAAGCATAGCAACAATCGCGATAATTGTTCCCATAATTATCCTTGGAGTTCCTATTTTTGATACAACATTTGCAATATTTAGGAGGTTGCTGAGTGGTAAGTCAATTACATCTGCCGATAAAGGGCATTTACACCATAGATTGTTGGATAAGGGATATTCCCAAAGGCAAACGGTTTTAATACTATATGGAATATCAGCTATATTTGGAATTGTTGCGGTTTTAGTTGCTAAATACAATAGTCATCAGGCTATTTATTTTTCCGTATTATTATTTATTTTAATTGTTTTTCTTGCAATTAAAATGGGATTGTTTAGAAACAGTAAAAAATAGGGGGTATATATTTTGAAAGTTATGACGGTATTTGGGACTAGACCAGAAGGCATTAAAATGGCTCCCATCTTGAAAGCATTAGAAAAAAGATCTAATATAGAGAGCGTTATTTGCATTACAGCACAACATAGGGAAATGCTGGATCAGGTATTACGTTTGTTTAATATAAAACCGGATTATGATTTAAATATTTTCAAGCCGGGTCAGACATTAACCGAGATTACTACACGTGCTTTGGAAGGATTGGAAGAAGTTATAAACATAGAAAAACCCGATATACTTTTAGTACAAGGTGATACTACAACTGTATTTGCAGGTGCTCTTGCGGCCTTTTATCATAAGGTTAAAATAGGGCATGTAGAAGCAGGGCTTAGAAGTGGAAATTTATATTCACCATATCCTGAAGAGGCAAATAGAAAATTGACCGGAGTAATTGCTGACTTTCATTTTGCTCCGACAGAAAGAAATAAGCAAAATTTACTTAATGAAGATTACCCTGAAGAAAAAATATTTATTACAGGGAATACAGTTATAGATGCGTTGAAATATACCGTAAAGGATCGTTATATATTTGACAATAATTTATTGAATGAATTGGATTATGAAAATAAAAAAATCATATTATTAACATCTCATAGGAGAGAAAATATAGGCAAACCTATGGAGAATATTTTTACGAGTTTAAGGGATATAGTCAATAATCATGAGGAAGTAGAATTGGTATTTCCGATTCATTTAAATCCAAAGGTAAGAGAAATTGCTCATAGAATACTTGGAGATAATTCACGTATACATTTAATAGATCCTTTAGACTATGAACCGTTTACAAATTTAATGGCTAAATCCAGTATTGTAGTTACGGATTCCGGTGGGCTTCAAGAGGAAGCACCTTCTTTGGGAAAACCTGTTTTGGTTGTAAGAAGGGAAACTGAAAGACCGGAAGGCATAGAAGCAGGTACTGCAAAACTTGTAGGAACCGATTATAAGGATATATATGACAATTTAGAAACTTTGTTAACAAATAAAGAGGAATACGATAAGATGGCAAAAGCAGTCAATCCATATGGGGACGGTAACGCAGCAGAAAAAATAGTGGAAATACTTTTTAAATTAGGTAATAGGTAAAAGGCACTCTTCACTATCTTTTTGATTGTGAATTGTAAAAGGGGTACATTTGTCTAACTTGTGCATACGTTTTCCTAAGGCTTTCAATATGGATATTAGCTCTTAAATAATCAATTAAATACATTTATTAGTTGATTTATGAGATATTATTTTTAATTTTTATTATTAATTTTAATTAAATTAAAGGGGGTTTTTAAATGAAAGAAGTTGTTATTGTTTCTGCAGTTAGGACACCCATAGGCTCATTTGGGGGAAGTTTCAAAGATGTATCTGCAGTAGAATTGGGGACAATAGCAGTAAAAGAAGCATTAAAAAGAGCAAATCTTGACTTAAAATTAGTAGATGAGCTTATCTTTGGAAATGTTCTTCAAGCAGGATTAGGCCAAAATGTCGCAAGACAAATAGCGATTCATGCAGGCATTCCATCAAATGTATCCTCATATACCATAAATAAGGTATGCGGATCAGGATTAAAAGCAGTATCTCTTGCAGCTCAAGCCATTAAAGCAGGAGATGCCGATATAATCGTTGCAGGAGGGACAGAAAACATGAGTCAGGCTCCTCATCTTGCCAAAAGTACCAGATGGGGACAGAGAATGGGAAACATGGAGCTAATAGACTATATGGTACATGATGGACTCTCAGATATTTTCAACAATTATCATATGGGAATAACAGCAGAAAACATAGCAGAACAATATGGAATTACCAGAGAAGAACAAGATAATTTAGCAGTGGTAAGTCAAAATAGAGCAGAGGCAGCTATTAAATCGGGGAGGTTCAAAGATGAAATAGTTCCGGTGTCAATTCCTCAAAGGAAGGGAGATCCTATAGTAGTTGACACAGATGAATATCCAAGATTCAATGTTACAATAGAATCCTTATCAAAGCTAAGACCGGCATTTAAGAAAGACGGGACAGTAACAGCAGGGAATGCTTCAGGGATAAACGATGGAGCAGCAGCCTTAGTCATTATGAGCAGAGATAAAGCGGAAGAATTGGGTATTACCCCTCTAGCCACAATAGTATCCTATGCGTCAGCGGGAGTAGAGCCTACAGTGATGGGTACAGGGCCGATACCTGCATCAAGGAAAGCATTAGAAAAAGCAAATTTAACAATAGAAGATATAGAATTGATAGAAGGCAATGAAGCCTTTGCATCTCAAGCACTTTCTGTAGCAAAAGAATTGGAATTTGATCTGGAAAAGACGAATGTAAATGGCGGTGCTATAAGCTTAGGGCATCCAATAGGAGCTTCGGGAGCGAGAATATTGGTTACATTGCTTCATGAGATGGCAAAAAGAGATGTGCATAATGGTCTAGCTACATTATGTATTGGAGGCGGGCAAGGGATGGCTATGATAGTAAAACGCTAGACGTTTTACTATCAATTAACATAATGTCATGTTTCTAGTTCCGATGGCTGAGCATTAGTATAATCATTGGTAATTTGGTTAAAATTTTTCTGACTGTAAGATAGATGTTTTTCCATTAATATACTTGCTAATTCACCATCTTGCAAAACGATAGCATTATAGATATTACGGTGACTCACCAAATTATCCGTTAATTCTCGAATAAATTGAGATTCTGTATCCAAATTGTACTGTAGGGTGTTAAACATTAAAAGCTTTTCTCGAACATCTTTGATACTATTAATTAAATAATGATTGTCACTAGCCTCAGCAATAGCAACGTGAAATTCTAGGTTTAGCTTCCTGTACTCAATATCTGCAATATGCATATTTTCAGAAACATCTATAGCTTCAATTTTCTCACAATAATGTTTGATTTTATCTAATTGCATCTTATTTCTATTATTAGCTGCAAGAAATGTAGATCTAGTTTCTAATGCAATAGCTAAATCATAGATGTAATAGCCGTCAATTGCTCTAATGTTTCTGACTACTAAGCCTTTTCGAGGGATTGCTTCAATAAATACTTCATCTTCAAGTCGTAAGAGAGCATTTCTTACAGGAGTTCGACTAACACCGAAGTGTTTTCCAACTGAAACTTCAAGTAGTTGTTCACCCGGGCTAAGCTCTCCAGATAAAATTGCAGATTTTATAGCAACGTAAACCCTTTCGCTTAGGGGTTGAATGTTATTATATTGTGAAATATCAATGTTTTTTAAAGTTCCCATATTCGTCTCCATTTCTGTACACATGTGTATTTTTATAATAGATTAACATATTTTAAGATGAAAATCAAATTATGTATTATATGTATACATAAGGATATCTAAATTCACTACATTTCATAAATATCACCTATAAATAACAAATATATGTTGACATAACGACAATAAATGTATTATAATCAAAATTAATGAATACATGTGCATACATATGATCGATCGATTCAAAAATTTTCCTGGGAAGTTGCATCTAAGTCTAGCGTGTATTCTATATAAAAAATACATGAGGAGGTAATATTATGAAATTGGTTGATTTAAGTATCAAGATACAAGATAGAGGAGATAAAGTTCACTCAGATTCTCCCGGTAATGCTCCTGCAGTTGAGTACTATTCCCATAAGGATCCAGTTGGCAAAGGTGGATATTTAGAAACATTTGGTCTAAAAGATGAAGATCTTATTGATGGAGAGGGTTGGGCAGTGGAAAAGGTTACTATAGGTACACATAGTGGTACACATATGGATGCCCCATATCATTTTCATTCTACAATGAACCACTTGGAAAAGGAAGGCGGAGAACCTTCATGGACTATTGATCAGGTTCCACTTGAATGGTGTATGGGGGATGCAGTAGTTGTTGATGTGAGGGACAAACCGACAGGATATGAATTGACCAAAAATGACTTTATTGAATATTTTAAAAAAATCAACTATACGTTAAAACCCGGTGATTGTGTTTTGTTACAAACCAATGCAACTGAAATATTTGGGCAACCCGAATATTGGGTAGCTGGATGCGGTGTTGGTGAGGAGGGGACACTGTGGTTGACTGAACAAGGGGTTCGCTGTGTTGGAACCGATGCTTGGAGTTGGGATATTCCTTTATTACATCAAAGAAAATTGATTGAAGAAGGTAAATTAGATCCAAAACTTGCATGGCAAGGGCATAAAGCAGGACGTCTAAGGGCTTATGTTCAAATTGAAAAGTTAACAAATTTAGACAAAATACCTGTAACCGGTGCTAAATTCTTTGCATTCCCTATTCCTATAAAGAATGCTAGTGCTGGATGGATACGCGCTGTTGCCATGATCGAGGATTAATTGGGAATCCCAATTTAAAATAACGGAGGGGAATATTATGAGCGAACCTTTAAAAAACAATACAAGTAATACAAGTTTTGGATCTTGGGGTTGGATTATTATTATAGTTGGATTTTTGCTTATGGGCGTGATTTTCGGTACTGGAATAACGCTAACAGGTTTTATAGTGGCTCCTGCTGCTGAGGAACTTGGTGTAAGTAGAGGTGACATCACTATGATGTATACTCTTTCTGGAATTGCAAATATTGTAAGCTTGACCTTTGTAGGTAAATTATTTGAAAAGTATAATCTGCGTAAAGTCATGTCGATTAGTTTATTTATAACAGGGCTAACATATATAGGTTCTCAGTTTGTGACTTCTGTATCACAATTATATGTGCTAGGGGTTATTAGAGGGTTGATTTCCGGAACAACTTCAGTAATACCGGTAGGAATTGTTACAAATAACTGGTTTGGACCTAAAGTACGCGGCCGTGCCATGGGGTTCGTTACATTAGGAACTGGCACTTGTGCGATGATATTAAATCCCATTTGTGCACAGTTAGTAGCAAATCATGGATGGCGTAGTGTTCATTTATTATTTGGCGGATTGAGCTTTTTCATGATTCCGATAATTATGTTATTTTACTTCACGAGACCTGAAGAAAAGGGACTTACGATGATTGGAGCAGTTGAAAATATACAGCCTAGCCAATTAGCATTTAATGGGCTAACGGAAAAGGAAGCTATGCATAGCCCTGCATTTTGGATAGGACTTTTAGCAATTTCTTTTGCTGGGGTTGTTGGTGTAGTGTGGAATTTTAACAATTCTAGCTTTTTAGTAGGTTTAGGATTGCAAGCTACTCAAGTTGGATTGATGTTGTCTTCATATTCTATTGCCATGATGGTTGGAAAGGTAGTTCTAGGTATTTTAGTAGACAAAAAAGGATTAAAGTTTGTCATGGTACTTGGAATTTTCAGTCGTGTTTTAGCATTTATATGTGCTCTTTTAGTGCCGTATAATATAGCATTTGTATGGGGTCTAATAGCCTTTCTTGGAATTGGGATTGCAGACAGTACACTTGTGAATCCATTAATAGTTAGTGAGATGTTTGGATATAAGGAATATGGGAAAATATATTCTCGATTCACACAGTTAAGTAATTTAGTCAACGTATTCACACCTACATTAATGACAATGTTAAGTGATGCCAGTGGATATACAGCAATGTGGCTTGCTTGTATAGGATTCTGTGCCTTGAGTTTGATATTAATTATGATAACTTTTGCAAAAAAACCGACAGAAATGAAATTGGAGCCTGTCACTGAAAATTAAATTAAACTAAATTAAATAAGGTTAGGAAGGAGAATTTATAATGAAACTAGCTACTATACGTTACAATGATAAGGTTTACGCGGGTGTTGTTAGAGTGGAAGATTTTGTCCCGTTTCAAAGTATATCCGCGGAAATTCCTAACGATATGCTTGATTTTATTAAAGGATATGTAGATTATAAAAAGATTGTTGATGAGGGATTGGGAAATGCCAGTCGGTTGTGTGCAATGAAAGAGGTGGAGTATCTATCTCCTATACCTAAGCCCCCAACATTTAGGGACTTTATGTGTTTTGAGGAGCATTTTGCTAGCTCTTATAAGCAATCAAATACTAAGGTTCCTGAAGTATATTATGAGATTCCAATTTTTTATTTTTCCAATCCAAATGTGTTTAGGGGTTCAGGAGAAATTATTCCGGCACAGCCACACTCTGAAAATCGAGACTTCGAGTTCGAGATAGGTATTATCATTGGTAAGGAAGGAAGCGATATCAGCGAAGCTGATGCAGGTGAATATATCTTTGGATTTACCATACTCAATGATTGGAGTGCTAGGGATTTACAGTATCATGAGATGAGAGGATTGCTTGGTCCGGCTAAGGGCAAAGATTATGCAACTTCTATGGGTCCTGTAATTGTTACAAAAGATGAGCTGGATGCATTTTTAGATAAAAATGATCCTAAAAAAGCAAAATATGATTTGGAAACGAAGCTTACACTCAATGGAAAAGTTATAAGAGAAAACAATACAAAGGTTATTGAACATTCTTTTGCTAAAATGATTGAGAGAGCTTCAATGGATGTAACTCTCTATCCAGGTGAAGTATTGGGTTCAGGTACTATTGGTGGAGGGACTATTATCGAATATCATGGCGATATTCCATTTTTACAAAAAGGAGATACGATTGATATGGAAGTACAAGGTATTGGAGTTTTGAAAAATATTGTAGGATAACACCTATACCTTAGAAACATATCCAAATTAAAATATAAGTGCAACTATACATTAGATGGGGTGTATGTACCCCATCTAATGCAAGTTTTCCTTATGGAAAAATAATAGGGGATTTAGTGAAAGTTGTCTTGAACATGATATAGAACATCCATAAATTTAAAAGGGGGTTTTTACATGAAAGAAGTTGTCATCGTTTCTGCAGTTAGGACACCCATAGGCTCATTTGGGGGAAGTTTCAAAGATGTATCTGCAGTAGAATTGGGGACAATAGCAGTAAAAGAAGCATTAAAAAGAGCAAATCTTGACTTAAAATTAGTAGATGAGCTTATCTTTGGAAATGTTCTTCAAGCAGGATTAGGCCAAAATGTCGCAAGACAAATAGCGATTCATGCAGGCATTCCATCAAATGTATCCTCATATACCATAAATAAGGTATGCGGATCAGGATTAAAAGCAGTATCTCTTGCAGCTCAAGCCATTAAAGCAGGAGATGCCGATATAATCGTTGCAGGAGGGACAGAAAACATGAGTCAGGCTCCTCATCTTGCCAAAAGTACCAGATGGGGACAGAGAATGGGAAACATGGAGCTAATAGACTATATGGTACATGATGGACTCTCAGATATTTTCAACAATTATCATATGGGAATAACAGCAGAAAACATAGCAGAACAATATGGAATTACCAGAGAAGAACAAGATAATTTAGCAGTGGTAAGTCAAAATAGAGCAGAGGCAGCTATTAAATCGGGGAGGTTCAAAGATGAAATAGTTCCGGTGTCAATTCCTCAAAGGAAGGGAGATCCTATAGTAGTTGACACAGATGAATATCCAAGATTCAATGTTACAATAGAATCCTTATCAAAGCTAAGACCGGCATTTAAGAAAGACGGGACAGTAACAGCAGGGAATGCTTCAGGGATAAACGATGGAGCAGCAGCCTTAGTCATTATGAGCAGAGATAAAGCGGAAGAATTGGGTATTACCCCTCTAGCCACAATAGTATCCTATGCGTCAGCGGGAGTAGAGCCTACAGTGATGGGTACAGGGCCGATACCTGCATCAAGGAAAGCATTAGAAAAAGCAAATTTAGCAATAGAAGATATAGAATTGATAGAAGGCAATGAAGCTTTTGCATCGCAAGCACTTTCGGTTATAAAAGGATTGAATTTAAATTTAGAGAAAACAAATGTAAATGGCGGTGCTATAAGCTTAGGACATCCAATAGGAGCTTCGGGAGCGAGAATATTGGTTACATTGCTTCATGAAATGGTAAAGAGAGATGTGCATAATGGTCTAGCTACATTGTGTATTGGTGGTGGGCAAGGGATTACCATGATTGTTAAGCGATAAATCCCTTAACAATCAAAATTCTACCATTTACTATTGATTATTCACTAAATTAAGGGGGGCATTTATGGATAAAATTATCACATTAGATCAAGCGGTTGATAAAGTAAAGGATGGTATGACCATAATGATTGGTGGATTTTTAGGATGTGGGAATCCACATAGATTGATTGATGCATTAGTAGAAAAAGATGTAAAAAATTTAACATTGATTTGCAATGATTCAAGTTTCCCAGACATGGGTGTGGGAAAACTAATAGTAAAAAAGTGCGTTAAAAAACTTATTGCTTCTCACGTAGGTACAAATCCGGAAACCGGAAGACAGATGAATTCTGGTGAAATGGAAGTAATACTTGTTCCGCAAGGAACTCTCGCTGAACAGGTAAGAGCAGGTGGAGCAGGCTTAGGTGGGTTTCTTACACCTACAGGAGTTGGGACAGTGGCCGAAGAAGGCAAACAAAAGATTACAATTGATGAAAGGGTATACCTGCTAGAATTACCTCTAAGGGCAGATATAGCTTTGATTGCTGGAGAGACTGTAGATCAATTTGGTAATGTAGTTTACCATGGAGCAACAAGAAACTTCAACCACTTAATGGCAACTGCTGCAGATTTAGTAATTATTGAAACTGAAAAGATTGTTGAAATTGGAGACTTAGATCCAAATTCAGTTGTTACACCAGGTATTTTCATAGACCATATAGTTAATGGAGGTGGCAATTGATGGATAGAAATATAATCAAAGAATTTATTGCTAAAAGAGTAGCAAAGGAATTAAAAGATGGAGATGTTGTGAACTTGGGTATAGGACTACCTACAATGGTAGCAAACTATGTACCAGAAGGCATGAATGTCTTATTCCAATCTGAGAATGGCTTTATTGGGTTGGGTCCTGCTCCGTTAGAGAGTAATGAAGATCCAAACATTGTAAATGCTGGTGGCCAATGTGTAACTGTTTTACCTGGAGGAGTGTTTTTTGATAGCGCCATATCTTTTGGAATAATACGTGGTGGGCATGTAGATGTTACAGTGCTTGGAGCGTTGGAAGTAGATGAAAAAGGCAATTTGGCAAATTGGATGATTCCAGGCAAAATGGTTCCGGGTATGGGTGGAGCTATGGATTTGGTAGTAGGAGCAAAAAAAGTAATAATTGCTATGGAACATACTGCAAAAGGTAATCATAAAATTTTAAAAGAATGTAAATTGCCATTGACAGCTGCTAATGAAGTGAATTTGATAATAACTGAAATGGGTGTAATCGAAGTTACTCAGAATGGCTTGTTTTTAATGGAGATTAATCCCAATTTTACTATAGAAGATGTGCAAAAAGCAACTGAGGCAGAATTAACCATCTCTGAAAGTTTAACTAAAATGGAAATATAAATTAGAAACAGGTATAAAAGGTACCCTTCTTTGGTAATACTTTTACTAATAAGGAAAGGGTACCTTTTATTTTTGAAATGTTTTGTCCCCCTTTACATTTTTAATGAAAGAGGCCTTTTCCTTAATTAAAAGTGGGAGGGTTGTTATTATGAAAAAAATTATTTTGTTTGTAATTATTTTATCTTTTTTAATTCCAATATTAACACAGGCTGAAAAAAAGTATAATCAAGAAGAAATTCTTCTTTCATTATTGAATTCATTAGACGGAGAATTTGAAGAAGGGGATATAAGTATTAATGGATTGATTAAAGAGGGGTTTATTAATCATGATGAATTGGATAAGCTAGGTGATGAGACTGTCAAAAAATTGGGTATAATAGGGAAAGAAGTGGCGGATTATGTTGATATCAATGGTAAAGAATATTATATAAAAGAGAAAATCTCAGATGAGGGCTATGAACAAATAAATTATTTTGGCTTTGATTCAAATAGAAATCCACTTACCATTATAATTAGTTCTTATTTAAATGAATCAAGTAAAAAAGGAGAAACTTATCTTTTTATAAATTTGATTAAAAGAGAGAAATTTTCAGCAAATAATGATATAATACAGTTAGCAGAAAATGTATTCAATGAATTCAATCAGCCAATGGAAATTACAACTTGTATAATTGGCGGTTTTGATGGTAAATTTAATAAGAGAATAGTTGAAAACAAATTCGACGCTGTTATCAATCGATTTAATGGTATAGTTGTGGATAAATATACTGAAGACAATCTTATTTCCTATACGGCATATACGGATTATATCGAAAATAATATATTTGCCGGGGAAGATAAAATTAATCTTAACGTAGCTTTAAGATATAATGAGTATGACGATAAAACATTGATATGGATTGGAACACCTATAATAGCTAATGGATATTAACAGGAGGAGATATATTTGGAAAAAATAATGGTAGAGAAGAGCCCGAAACTAAAGGGAAGAGTTAAAATCAATGGTGCTAAAAATGCTGCACTTCCCTTATTGGCGGCTTCTTTATTGGGTACTGAAGATATTATATTAGAAGATGTACCAAAGCTAAAAGATGTTGAGATAATGTGTGAGGTACTTTCATCTTTAGGTGCAAAAGTTGAATATTTAGATAGAAATGTTATTAAGATAAATTCAGCTGACATACATAAATATGAGACCAGTTATGAGCTGATGAGTAAAATGAGAGCATCATTTTTAGTTATGGGGCCGTTGCTAACCAGACTGGGTAAAACCAAGAATTCATTACCCGGAGGTTGTGCAATTGGCACCAGACCTATTGACTTACATCTAAAGGGCTTTAGAGCGTTGGGAGCTACAATAGATGTTGATCACGGTAATATAAGCGCTTATGCCGATAGGCTGGTTGGAGATAGAATTTATCTGGATTTTCCTTCTGTCGGAGCTACTGAGAATATAATGATGGCTGCTGTTATGGCCGAAGGAGAAACTATTATAGATAATGCTGCTATGGAGCCTGAAATCACGGACTTATCAAATTTTTTAAATAAATTAGGGGCAGATATTAGAGGTGCAGGTACATCAACTATAAGAATAAAAGGCGTAAAAAAATTAGGAGGCGCCAGACATTTGATAATACCGGATAGAATTGAGGCAGGAACCTTTATGGTAGCTGCTGCCATTACCGGGGGAGACATAATCATTGAAAATGTAATATCAAATCATATTAAGCCTATTATTGCTAAGCTTAAAGAAGCAGGTTGTCGGGTTTATGAAAATGGTGACAGTATAAGGGTAATAGGTACAGAAAAGTTAAATGCAATAGATGTTAAAACTCTACCATATCCGGGATTTCCGACAGATATGCAGGCTCAATTTATGGCTTTAATGACCCTTTGCGAAGGGACAAGTGTTGCTGTAGAAACAGTTTTTGAGAATAGATTTATGCATGTGGATGAATTGAAGAGAATGGGTGCGGATATTAAAATAGATGGAAGATCAGCTATAATTCAAGGTGTCAAAAATTTGACCGGGGCTCCTGTAAAGGCTTCAGATTTGAGGGCAGGGGCTGCTCTTGTATTAGCTGGTCTGGTGGCAGAAGGAGTTACAGAAATAGATAATATCTATCATATTGACAGAGGATATGATGGTATTGAAGAAAAGTTCGCCAATTTGGGAGCTAAAATTTGGAGGCAAGAATTTTAGAATCTGCCTCTAAAGCCATAAATGTTCTATAAGTGAAATGCTTCTCTCTTCACTCTTAGTTCTTAGTTCTTCGCTATCTTTTCATTGTAAACTGTGAATTGTGAATTGTGAATTGTGAATTGATTTAAGTTGTGAATTGAATATATTTTAGTTCTAATATTTCTTCGCCTTTCATAAGTATTAATTATACTAACGAGACGAGGGGATTTGATGAAAAGATTAGGAGCTTATTCAATCATGGTCTTGATAATAACTATTATTTTACCTGCGGTTATTGTTAAGACCTTTAGTTTTGTACCCAGAGATCAGGTAGTGGGACAGGGTTTTGATAATGAACTTACTGCGGGTAGGAAAGAAAAATTAAATCTAATAAAAAGGTCAAATCTTATAGAGAAAAAATCCGTCGAGTACATAAGCCTTTATAATCCATATACTGATACCGTAAGTGAAATCCCGCTTGAAGAATATGTAAAGGGAGTAGTAGCAGCAGAAATGCCTGCTGAGTTCCATATCGAAGCATTGAAGGCTCAGGCTATTGCAGCAAGGACTTATGCCATGAGTAGGATGCAAAAATTTAGCGATGGACACCCCGATCACAAGGCAGCACCATTATGTAAAGCAGTTCATTGTCAGGCTTATTTATCTATGGAAGAATTGAGAGAAGTTAAGGGTGAAAATTGGATTGAAAATTACTGGGATAAAATAGAGGAGGCAGTTGATTCAACTAAGGGTATTTTGATGTACTATGAAGGAAAAATAATAGAACCATTATATCATTCTACAAGTGGTGGAATGACAGAGGATGCTATCAATGTTTTTGCTTCAGATACTCCATATTTAAAAGGTGTTATAAGTCCATATGAAGAGGAAGCTCCTAAGTATAAAACCGTCACAACAATAACCGGAGACGAATTTATAAATAAAGTTAAAAGCAAATATCCTGATGCTAAAATAGATAAAGACAATTTTTATGAAAAGATGAGATTAATTGAAAGGACATCCAGCGGTAGAATAAAAAAACTGGCAATCGATAAAACTGTAATAGAAGGAAGTGATTTAAGAGAATTATTTAATCTTAATTCTACAAATTTTACTATTACTTATGATCAAGGATTAAATATTATTGATATAGTGACCTATGGATATGGTCATGGCGTCGGAATGAGTCAATGGGGTGCAAATGGAATGGCAAAGCGGGGGAGCACCTATATTGATATATTAAAACATTATTATACGGATATTGAAATAAGATAGGAATTTTCCTATCTTTTTTTGTATTCAATGTATGGATTTCTAAAATGTGGAAATAATACAGATGGAGGTGAAAAGATGAAGCAAAGATTAATTAAATTTTTAAAGAAAAATGGATTTTTACTCTTTCTTTTTATTTGTGTATGCGTTGTAGCAGCAGGGACCATATACGTTTCTACTAGAGATTTTAAAGCTCAAGATAAAGGCAAATTAGATGACCTAATTATTTTAGATGAAAATGGGGAAAAGTCAAGTGATATTCAAGATGTAATCACAAAAGATGAACATAATGAGCAATTGGGTGGTGAGGAAGTTTGGACAGGTAGCAAAACAGACGAAAAATCAGAAGAGCTTGAATCAAAGGATGAAACCAATATTGATTCGGAACCTGACATACCTGTGCTTGATAATTTAGATGATTTAGAATTTGTAGATGATGAAGATGATGACGATAATGAAAAAGTTGATGAAGATGTGGAGCTCGTAACTGAAAATCCCAAAGGTGCTATCCTTCCGGTAGAAGGAGAAATAATTACAGATTTCACTAAAGATACTTTAATTTATTCTAAGACATTAGAGGAATGGAGAAGCCATAATGGAATAGATATTAAAGCTAATGAAGGCTCAAAAGTAAAGGCACCTTTAGATGGAATAGTAAAAGATGTATACGAAGATGAATTATGGGGGATAGTTATAGTAATCGACCATGGGGATGGTTTGGAAACAAAGCTTACCAATCTGGGAACAAAGGAAATGGTAAAACCGGGTCTAAAGGTAAATCGCGGGGATCATATAAGCACAATAGGTAAAACGGCAGATATTGAAATGGAGTTAGAGCCGCATATACATTATGAGATAAGAAAAAACGGTAAAATAATAGATCCTCGTTCTATTAGTAAGTAGGAAAGCATAAATATTAATTAAAAGTCCCAAATCAAAGGGGGTTAATTATGTGAAAGATTATATAGAGGAAAGAGCTTTAGAGATTGCAAAGTACATATTAAGAGAAGGTGCGACAGTAAGGCAAGCTGCTGGGATTTTTGGTGTCAGTAAAAGTACCGTCCACAAAGATGTGACTGAGCGTCTCCCAAAGATAAACCCTCTTATTGCAGCAATGGTAAAGCAAGTTCTTGAAACGAACAAAGCTGAAAGGCATATCAGAGGAGGAAAAGCTACAAAATTAAAATATAAGTCAGTAAAAGCTTAAAGGTCTCAAATTATTTGAGACCTTTTAATTTACCTGTGGTTTTTAATTTGAATATATATGTCAAATTTCATCAAAAAATTTGTTTTAAATATTAAGACAATTCAAAAATAAATACATTCAATGCCATGTTATTATTGTTTTATATAGATATATTTGATAATATATGATTATGTAAATGTTTTTTAGATACATAAATAAAGGAAGGATTTTTAAGATTTTTGTAGAATATAGTCTTTGATAATCATATATAAAGGAGGTTGTGGGTTTGGCTTTTAGAGCAGATGTGGGAGTAGATTTAGGAACAGCTACTACATTAGTATATGTAAAAGGTAAGGGCATAGTCTTGCAGGAACCTTCGGTTATTGCCTTAGATCAATATACAAATAAATTTTTGGCCGTAGGCGAAGACGCAAGAAAAATGTTGGGTAGAACTCCGGGAAATATTGTTGCAATAAGACCGCTAAAAGATGGCGTTATATCAGATTATAATATTACGGAACGAATGTTAAAGTATTTTATACAAAAATCCTTAGGTCGCATGTTTTTAAAACCTAGAGTTATCATATGTGTACCCAGTGGTGTAACGGAAGTCGAAAAAAGGGCGGTTATAGAAGCAAGTGATGAAGCAGGCGCTTTGAAAACGTATTTAATAGAAGAACCGATAGCTGCTGCAATAGGTGCAGGAGTTGATATTACAGAGCCTAACGGAAATATGATAGTAGACATTGGTGGAGGAACAACAGATGTTGCAGTTATATCATTGGGAGGGATAGTTGTCAGCAGATCCATAAAAGTAGCCGGTGATGAATGCGACGAAGCTATTATTAAATATATAAGAAAGAAATATAATATGATGATAGGCGAAAGGTCTTCTGAGGATTTAAAAGTTTCTATCGGATGCGCATATCCCTTCGAAGAGGAAAAATATATGGAAATAAAGGGTAGAAACTTGCTTACCGGATTACCTATGAATGTTGAAGTTTCGTCTACAGATATGTTAGAAGCTTTAAGAGAGCCTGTTACAGAAATCGTTGAAGCAGTACACGAAGTGTTGGAACGTACACCTCCTGAGTTGGCAGCAGACATTAGCAATCGCGGCATACTTATGACCGGAGGAGGAGCATTGCTTAAAGGGCTGGACAAGCTGCTTAATGAAAGGACAGGCATATCAGCAAATCTAGCAAAAAATCCTATAGAAAGTGTTGCAATAGGTACAGGGAAGTCCTTGGAGTCTATTGAATTTTTAGAAAAGAGTATGACTCAAGGCGATCAATCCAGATATAGATAAAAAAGATTTAGGGAATAACCCTAAATCTTTTAATTTGTTCATCTTATTGTACTTTAGGTTGCTGATAGACCTTTGAAATTTCATAGGATATATCATTGCCGTTAACGACAAATTCTACAACAGAAATATTGTAAATATCTTCCGGCTTTGTTAAAGCTTTTGTATTCAACTGAATATATCTTACGCCGTCAATAAGTTCAGATTTTGTTTCGTTTCCTCCCTGTACAACAAATATGTTTTTTCCTTTATTGCTGGCTTCAACTAGTTTTTCATGGAATAAATCCGCTTCTAAAGTATCCGAAAAACCACCTGCTCCAAATACTGGCGTTGGCAAGCAAATCGCAAAATTACTTTCCTGCCTGCTATCTAAATCCTTGATAAACTGCATCCATTGTGATGAATTTGATGCTCTGATTCCACCTTTTGAAGAATCAAGATTAAAGAATATTACATCATTATGTTTATTCATTTTATATGGTTTAGAAGCATCTATCAGAACATAATTATTTAATCCCTTGTTAAATTCCGGTGTTATGCTGTTTAGCATTACGCCTATTTTATTTGAAGAAATTCTTGCTTTGAGCTTTGAACTTGCATCGTATCCTACAAGCTTGTCCAGACCTTTTGGTTCCGCAGCAACTATAAATGAGAAACCATCTGCATTAAGTGCCTTCTTTGTTGCTAAATTATCTTTAACAGTGGTGGGCGTAGGTAGAACAATATTGCCTATTGATGTTGGGTAGTATGCTGTAAGTCCATCTATCAAAATTGATCCTTTTGGTTTTTTAACGCTATCGGTTTCAGCCACATATATTCTTTGCAAGCTTATTGGATAGCTAACATTTGCCGGAATACTTGATGAAACATATTGCCAATCTGAAAAGTCAAGAGACTTCTTGAAATCTATGGTATGGGTATTTCCTGCATTATCTTTTAGTGTTCCTCTTAACCATGTTCCGCTTCCGTCTCCTTTAACCCAAAAACCTAATTTCTTTGGGTATCCACTGAATTTTAATCCATTATTGAAGTTTAGATATGCAGCTCTGGTATTGTCGCCTTGTGAAAAATCATAGTTAAGGCTTAAACTTGAAATACCGTCACGCGCTTCATTGCTTAAATTTATACTTCCGTTAATATTTTCGGATGAAGCACTAAAGCTATATTTATCTATGGTTTCAAATCCGTCTACCAAAGTTCCCTTGGACCCGACAGAAACCAGTATATTTGAAATACCGCTGCCTGCCCTTGCGGTTATTGCACCGCTTGTTGATTCGGAACTGCTATAGAATGTGCCGCTTCTAACTTCGCCGATATCACCTATTACATCAAATTGAATATCATCTAAATAAACTACACTCTGCGTTCCGTTTTTATCTTTTCCATTGAAAGAAGACAGCTTTTGTTCACTATTTATATCAATATTTAGATCATTCTGTTTGGAATTTAACTCAACAATTTCACCCAATACATTGATATCAAGACTACCGACAGCACCATTTAAATTTACAACAATCTTTCCTTGACCGGAGGATGTAGCTTTAAACTTATTTCCATTAAACTCTCCGCTTATTCCTTCAACTGAATATGTTATTTGACTTTCATTAATATCTACCGGATTATGGTACTCGTCATAACCTTTTACTGAAAATGCTCTTGTTGTATTTAAAAACATTTTATTATCATCAGTTTTTAATTTTAAATAGGATAATTCACCTTGTGGGGCATTAGAAAATACACCAACTCCGTTGACAACTGATCTTTCGCCTCCATCTGACGGTTTGTTTACGACAGCTGCTTTATCCTCGCCAATAGGCTTTATTGCCATTGTACTGGAACCGCCGCCATCAAGGTTTAGACCATTGTATGCACCAAGTTCTTTTAGTATTGCACCAAACATTTCTTGACTTACACCCTTAAAAGAAGAGTCTCTGCCATCTATTGTTACCAATATTAGCTCTGTTTGATCCTGATTGATGCCTACTCCTGTTCTTGGTTCATTTCCTGCACTGTTAATATTTGTTAATGCCAATTCACCATTTTTAAGGATAATGCTTCCTCCGCCTATGGCGAATTTTATTTCCTCAACATTAGGGACTGTAGAAAGCTCAAGATCTACTTGATCTCCAATGGTTAAATCTTGTAAGCCTGTCCCTCTAACTGCCAAAACATAGCTATTATCGCTATTGGGAATGTCAAATGCCTCTCCGCCTGTTCGGATATCCGAAACAATACCATCGAGAATTAAAACTTCTACTAAATCATTATGGAATCTATTGCCTATGGATTTAGCACCCCAATTTTTATTAAGCAGCGTTACAGTATCAAAATTTTGTGATACTTTATTTACTGAATTGAGTATGACCTGTTTACCAT
>ENA-UOOE01000632-UOOE01000632.1-fermentation-metagenome-genome-assembly--contig:-NODE-632-length-33427-cov-7.423918_pt1 | contig 33427 bp, 45 predicted proteins | sample MGYA00245776_ERZ724021 | MGnify/ENA primary metagenome ERZ724021 (study PRJEB28704, sample SAMN03018321) | fermentation metagenome | biome: anthropogenic terrestrial biome; feature: soil; material... | reverse complement strand
AAACGTTGGGTCGCTCCCCAGCGTAGCCCTATTTATGCTGCATTAAAAATTATTCACAATAATTTGGGTGGTTATACCATTTACACTAAATAATATTCATTCCCAAAAAATTCCCACTTGCTATGTTAAAGTAAGTAGGGATTTTTGTGTATTTTGCAATATTATCATTTAACTACTTTTAAATAACTTGGTCTTGGCTTAACTAACTTTGTAGTTTTGCCTGTTTCATCATCAACAATAAATTCATTTCCTGATTGGTCTTTGTATAATGTATGCATTTTAAGTCCCATCTCTTCTGCAAATTCCTCTGCTAAAGATGGCTCCCCATTTAACTCCCTTAATCTGCTAACACTTTCTAGAATTTCTACAGTAAATTCTGTAATCTCCCAATTGCTGTATTCCCATAATAGTTCTAATACATTGTCCTTACCAATTGGTTTATCCACGTCTAATCCTTTTATATAGTCTTTTGTATAATAATAGTCTTTCATTCCCCATTTATGGCCATTATATTCTTTATCTATTGGGTAAAGCTCCATAAATTCTTTTAGTGTTAATTGTGCTATTAAACCTTGCAATATTTCCATAGTTAGAAAATCTTCTTCTGCCTCATCTTCATCTATATAATCCGATTCAGGTTTTGATATCGCAGCTTTTACTCCATAAATAATTAACTTTTTGTAGAATGGTTTGAAATCTTGATTTGGATTTTTATCATAAGCTGCTTTAAAATCTACTAAAGTATTATAATACGCATTAACATATAAGTTATATTTATCTGCCACTATGATTCACCCTTTCTTTTCTTTACATTAAAACTACTATATCTATATATCACAAAAAGTTAAAAAATATAAAACAAAAATATTAAAATGTTGCTACCAGTTGTTTAAAAATAAGCGAAAGTATGTTTACTTGATATGGATCCTACACCTCCTTTTATTTTCAAAGCCGCTTGTATATTTAAAAATCAAGAGAATTTTCTAACTTACTTTTTTATCAACAGTAACAATTGTGTCATTATGCCATCCTCCATGAGCAACTATAAGTATTTCAATTATTTCAAAGCCATATTTTTTCCCTATTCCTCCACTATTCCATCCGCAAGTTATAACTTTTCCTCCTAATTTAACTATTCTTCCTATTTCTTTTTTTTGATTGCTCCAATAACTTGCTTGAGTTGTTTTCATATTAACTGTCTTGCCCAATTTTTTATAACACTCGCTTACTTGCCTTGGTGAATATGGAGGATCATAAAGTACCATATCTACAGAATTATTATTAAAAGATTTGAGAAAATCTAATGCATCCATATGATAATCTGTATCATATTGAGTATCTATATCGTTTGTTATAGTTGCTAATTTAGATTGATTAGCAAAAGGATCAATTATAATGCCAGTAGTTTTGTGAGCTTCTATTAACTTTTTTATAGGTTTAATACTAAATGTATTACTATTAGGCATTGCCCAAACTCTATTTATTATCAATCAACCATCCCCTTATAAACTCACATGAAGATAAATTATAAAATATCATATCTATATATCACACAAATTTAAAAAATATAAGTTCAAGGGAATATTTTTATTTTTAAAGCTAATTGTATTTTTATTATAAAAAATCAAAGAAATTTTCAAAACTAAAAACAAAAATATAAATGCAATAATAATAAGTTGAATAAAAATATTATGGCTTTTTAAAAGCTAAAAAAATTAAGGAAAGGTGAATAGGATGAATGAATATTATGCATTATTTTCTTGTGATGCATGGAAATCATGTAGCTCCATGAGATTAATAGGTGTATTCACATTGGAGAAGCTAAAAACAGTTATAAAGGAAAAAATTAAAGAAAAGGATTTTTACTTTGCTTGTTTAGAAAAAATTGATGATATAGATATATCGGAAATTAATAATTCTTTAGCATTTGGGTATATCAAAAAAATAAAAATAGATGAAGAAATATAGGAAAGAGGGATTAGTTTTTGTTTTGGACAGAGGAAGAGTATCAATATTATCTACAAAAAAGCAAAGCTAAACCTGCTAAAAGCAAAACCAAATCAGTACCTAAGAAAAGAGCTAAATATAATAATAAACACACATGGATAGATGGCATTTGCTTTGACAGCAAGAAAGAGGCAGATTATTATTTAGAATTAAAATTAAGACTGCGTGCAGGAGATATCAAAGGGTTTTGCAGACAGCCATCCTTTGTATTAGTCGAAGGAGATGCTGAAACCAAAGCAATAACATACTCTGCAGATTTTATTGTATTTAATAATGATGGGAGCACAGAAATAATAGATGTCAAGGGGTACGAAAGCCAACAATGGATCAAAACTTATAAGATGTTTACTGCAAAATATCATAAGCTAAAGCTAAAAATTATAAAATAGAAAAATATAAAAGATGTAGATAATGTATTATTTACACTTTCTATATTGAATAAGGGGGATATTAAAAGAATGGAGAAAATAATAAATTTACAGAAAGAAAGAAAAGAGCGTAGAATAAGCGATTGCTTATCTTATAAGAATCAAATAAAGCTAAATATTAATCTTAATAATATTAATTTTTTTGAAAAAGCTGTAAAAGAAATAAGTAAAAAGATATTATACAAGGAAATGATGGAAAAAGGGAATGTAGAAGAGGGTATAAAAAGCATACAAAAAAAGGTTGAACACTTCACTATTAATGTTGAATTTATAGACACAAATAACGAAGCTGAAAATAATCTTATACTCCTGATGGGAACTGTACAATTACGCTATCCTTGCACTAAAAATAAAGCTACTGATAGTATAATAAATGAAAGAAGAATCACAGATTATGCTAAAAGCCTTATCCCTGTAAAATGTACAATTAGTGATGGAGAGCAGCAATTTGGTTTCTATTCGCTATTAAAAGAACGTTTTAATGATAAAGCTTTAAAATACTTTTATAGGGTCGGTTCTAGTTTTGTTAAAATAGTAGACTTTTACACAGAAATAGCTCAAATATACCTCGTAAATGAGCTTGTAAATTATTACCAGGGAAATAAGGATGTATGCAACGAAACAGTGCAAAGGTTTGATAATGCAAAGCGTTATTATAAGGGATTTCTAAATTATGTAAATAGTATTATGAGAGAAGAAGAAAAAGCATTTTTACGATTAGAAAATACCTATTATTTTAGCACTTTTAATACTAAATATGGTACAGCTATTATAACTAGTTATGCTAAGGAAGTATTAGGAGCAATACTAAAAGAAATGGTGTTTGATAATGAAGATATAGTACTGCAGGAAAAGCAGCTAAATCAGATAAAAACTGATTATGCTAAATCATATGAAGAAAAGAAAAATATAAATAAAGAAACAATAGAAGCTATGAAATACTCTAAGTTTAATAACTATTTTGAAAGAGTAGAGTTTGATAATGATACAGATTTAATAAAAATAAAGCAGCTGGAGAATGAGTTTATTGATACAATTAATTATTTAAATCCAGAAGATACAGTAAGAAAATTTATGAGTTCTGTAACTTTACGATATAGATATTTAGGACACCATAGAGCAGCAGGTTTATATTTTCCTTCTTATAAAACTATTTGTATTGATTTAAGAGATCCTAGTGCATTTCTCCATGAGTTTATGCACATGATTGATTATCATGGATACAGTGATGGTAATTATAAGCTAAGTAGTAGATATGATTTTAGGAAAATTATAAAAAAATATATAGATGCTTTAGATAATACAGTAGAAAATCTGCCAGATGACAATCCTTTTAAAATAGAATATAGGGGCCACAATAAATATAATAGGGGTTATTACTGTAACAGTGCCGAAATATTTGCTCGTTGTGGGGAAATATACCTTGCAAGAATACTGAAAATAGATAACTCATTAATAAGAACATTAACAGATTATGTATATCCTAATGATGATGAATTAACAGAGATGATTAAAAACTACTATCAAGATATTTTTACAGTAGAAGATGAATATAAAGTAAGTGCATCAGTAAGTCAAACAGCTACACAAATAGCTATAACTACAGCATCTACTGATAAATATGAAATAAAAACAAAAGTACTGGATAATGGCCAGATAGAGTTTCTAATCTAAAATAGTCAAAAGCAAAGGATATATTTTGTCCTTTGCTTTTTATATTTAATAAAGCAAAAATAAAATTATTAAATGCTAATATTATATTTTTGGATATAATATAGTTAAGAAATATATAATGGAAATAGAGGAGAAGATTAAATGGATATAGTAGTCAAAAGGTATTGCAATGTTGAAGAATCCCTTGCTGAAAGCCTGAAACAGATGCAATCCATAAGGAAAGGTGATCTTCCTGCAAAAACGTGGAAAGATTTTAAAAAAGATTTTCAAGAGGAAGAAAAAAACAGCAAATAATTTTAAAGACTCCTGGACTAGATTTCAAGGGTCTTTATTAATTAACTCCTTAAAAAGCATATTACTATAGCAATGTTGTAGTGATGTGCTTTTTTAATGCCTATAAAAATGCTCTGCTGGGCTTGTATAGCGTTTTAAATATATAAATAGTATATTTACTTACATCTAATTTTAATTTTCCTTAAAAACGGTTTTAGAGTGTTTAAAAAATATTTATTTAAAAATAAAACAAAAAACAAAAAATGTAATAATAATAAGTCAGATAAAAATAAATTATGGCTTTAAAAAAGCTAAAAATAAAAAAATAAATAAAAAATTGGAGGAAAATAAAATGAAGTGTGATCAAATTAACTTTTTCGAGATGTCAAAGAAGTTCGAGACAACAAAAATACCATATAAAATTGTAATAGAAAATGACATAGAATTTTCTATTGTTGGGGTCAATATAAGGCTTATCGTATTTATAAACAATAGAGGTACAGCTGATTTGCGACTTAATTATGTAGATTCGTCTGCATATAAGGATTTGGAAGATGACATTCCTATAGACGAAAATTTGTATAACTACCTTGTTAAAAGATATGAAGAGTTATTATTAAAGGATTATGAAAAAAGACTTACCCATTTGCAATTTTTTATTTCAAAGTTAAAAGCAGACCTAAGAAAGTAATAATGGAATAAGGAAAAAATATAGAATATGGTTGTACTAATCAAAATATAGTGCAACCATATTTTAATAAACAAGGGGAAAATAGTAATGAGCAAAGGTCAAACAATACAAGAATTGTTTGACCTTTAAAAAGGGGAAAATTATAGTATTAAATATTATAAAGAAAAAAGAAGGAGATACATTATGAAAAAAGTTTTTAAGAAAATGATTTGTATGATGTGTTTAACTATTATGTTAGGGAGTAATACTATAGCAATGGCCAAAGATATAGAAGATATACCAGTGTCTATTATATCTATCCCTTCATATAAGAAAGAGGATATTAAGGATATTAAGGAAGGTACTGTTGTAGTGCATAAAGATGGTTCAATAACTAATTTAACTTTAAATAAAGATTTAAAAAATGTACCTATTGTTGAAAATCTGGAAAATGGTGATAAAAGAGTTGCTATTACTGTAGGAATGCAGAAAGAAACTAATGGTACAAAGGAAGAAACTCCTGTAACATTTGCAGTAAGTGGTACAAAGGAAGAAGCAGAGATGAGGCAGACTGTTAAAAATTATGAAACAAAAATAGAAAGAATGAGAATATTATTAATTACTACTTTGGTTTTTGCGATAATAATCCTTGTACTTACTATTGCAGGTGCTTTTGATGGATTAATTGAGAAACATGCAGAAAAATCGGTATCTAAAAAGCTAGGTTTTAAGTAATCTCAAAAAAGAAGTGCTAAACACACTTCTTTTTTTGCTACAATAAAAAAACAAATAAAAGCTTACATATTTTTAAATTGTAATAATAATAAGTTAGATGAAAATATAATGGCTTATATTTAAGCTGAAACAAAAGGGGGACCTATAGTATGTAATACATAATGGAAATGTTATAGATAAAATATAGGTGAAAGGATGGAAAAAAAGAAATGGAAAAACCGGTTTTGTTTAACACAGAAATGGTTAATGCAATATTAAATGGGAAGAAAATCAGCACAAGAAGACCGATAAAACCACAACCACCTGAATGGGCTGAGGAGTTTGGATTTACATTTTTTACACCTGATAGACACATAAGTTATAGAGGTAATTCTAAATGTGGATATGGTGAAAGTTCTATAAAAATGCCTTACTGCAAAGATGATATTCTCTATGTTAGGGAAACATGGGCATCTTGCAAAAACGAAAAGCCAAAGATAGCTATACCAGCAGATTATAAGGACGTTTTATATTTTTATAAAGCTGATGATATTAGAAATAGTGATGGAAGTACAATTAAATGGCATCCGTCAATCCATATGCCAAAGGTTGCAACAAGGATATTCCTTAAAGTAACTGATGTAAAAGTACAACGAATTCAGGACATTACAGAGGAAGAAGCATTACATGATGGCATACAAGCTTATACAAAAGACAGAAAACATTATAAATATTGCACTAATATTGATAGCTGGAATAAGAATTTTAAACCTTCAAAAGAATATGATGAAACAGCATGGCAAAGTATGCCGGAAACAGCAAAAGAAGCGTTTCACTTATTATGGGATAACATCTATGCAAAACAAGGCTATGGATGGGATGCTAATCCTTGGATATGGATTATAGAATTTGAGAGGATTAATCATGACAATAATAATTGAAGCCGATAAAAACTGGACTATAGGAATTGATTGGTTTAAGTATATCAAAGGTGTACGATTAGGATTTATCGCTATACACGTCTGCTTTAAACCATTAGAAGATATACTAAATTCTGAAAATTATACAAAGGAGTAAGAACAGTTTTTATGGAAAAATGTAAAGTAATTAAATTTAAAAATAATAATTTAGATAGCCATTTTTCAAAATAAGCAAAAATGATATATGAGAATAGATTTTAAAATTTAGAAAAAATAGGCAATATGAGGATTGTGTAATTTCAATGTTTAACCCTCATCATGAGAATATTATATGGATTATGAAAGGAGAAAAAAGTGGATAAAATAATTGAGAAAGCAAAAAAGTACCATGAGAAGTATGAAGTGGCTAAAAGGCCTAAATTTATAACTACATTTAAGGTTAATATTTATTCGGATGTAGTTGATAAAAGTGGGCAATGTCCGGAATGTAATACGCCAGTACAATACTCACAACATATGAAATATTGCCCATGGTGTGGGCAAAGATTAGATTGGGAGTAAGATGTATTCTGAAAATTTTGTGAAGGAAGAAGTGAATTTTATGAGTATAATAAAGCCTTATTCTGATGAAGAGTATGAAAATGCTAAAACACAAGGTTTAGATTTGGATGATTGGAATGATTATGTAGAATATTTTGGATTAGGTGAAGATGAGGAATTTGTCTAACAAGGAAATAATGGGGATTAAATGAAACCAATACTTAACCCTCATTATTTAAAAAATATGAATTAATTTTAAGGAAGAATTTATAAATGTTTGAAATATTTTGTGGTTCCAAAGAGGCAATGGTAAGTGTTGCTAATAGAGGGGTAACAGGTTTAAATCCTAAAACTATTAAGTGGCAGATTATTGATAAAACTGCTAAATATAATGTTAGAGAGGACGAAACATTTAAAGATGATAAGGGTCAATCTCATATATGTGCAACATTATTAAGTGATATTAATTTAAAGCAAATTGCAGAAGAAAAGAGGTTAATTCTATAATACTATAGTTTCACATTCCTATAACAGACTTATAGTAGTTTATATTTTAAAAAATAAAAAAACATTAAAAAGAGTGAGAATATCTTATTGCTTATACATATTAAGATATTCCTGCTCTTTTTTTAAATTGTAATAATAATAAGTTAGATAAAAAATAATGGCTCTTTTAGAGCTAAAAACAAAGGGGATAAGTAAATGGAAAATAATAATACTGTGGAAATTAAAGCAGATGTCAAAAGTAAATTAGACAAAATAAGAAATGGCTCTGTATTCAGCAGCAAAACTACTTTTATAACTGAATTACTGCAAAACTGCAGCAGGGCTAATGCTAGTATAGTTAAAATATATGTGGAAAACGATACTTATACTGTTATTGATAATGGCTGCGGATTAAAAAATCCTGAAAACATACTTACTTTAGATAGTTCTAGTTGGGCTTCAACTAAGGAAGGGTTTGGAATGGGCTTTTGGTCCTGGTTGTGCATACCAGATATTGAAACCTGCACTATACAAAGTAATAAGTATAATATAAAAATTGATGCAGAAAGCCTTATAAATAGTGATATTCCAAAAGCAGAATATGAAAAAACAGCTGATACTTTTAAGGGTTTTAAAGTAACACTAAAGTCAAACTATATTAAAGAAAATCAACTCGAACTTATTAATCAAACTAAGGAAGAAGCAGAAATATTAGATATAGAAATATACCTTAATGATACCGAAATACCGCATAAAAATATATATGACAAAGTAAAAGGACAATATATAAAGGAATTCCATAATAAGTTGTTTGATGCAAAGCTTGCAGTTACAAATACAAGCTATTCTGCTCAAACTTATTATGAAAAACGATATGTAGAAGATATATATTTATGGAATGGACATATATCAGGTATTTTAGAGCTAAAAAAAGATACAGTAAAATTAAAAGAACCTGACAGAAAACAAATTGTGTCTGATGATAAATACGAGATGTTAAGGGATAAGTTTAATGAATGTGTTAAGGAACTTTATAAGGAATTTGTGAAAGTTTCAGATGAAGAAACAATAGATAAATATGCTGATACAATTAGTGAAATTCTTGCTCCTGAAGATTATGAAGATTATTTAATTATTGATGATGAAGAATTTGAAGAAGTTAACAGTATAAAGCAAGTTAATAGTGATTTATCCAATGTATATCAAAAATCCTCTGCATTTGAAAATTTAATAACAGAAATAAAAAACCAAAATAAAGAACAATTATCTTTATTCGGGGACAATAATGATGAGGAAGAAGCAAAAAAGATACTAAGCTTACTTAATGCTACAACAACTGATGAAACTAATACAAACATTAACAAGTGGGTTAAGGTAAGTAATAATAATGCTGATACTGATATAAATACTGTTAATTTAAATAAAACAGCTTTAACAGAAGAAGTATTAGCTACCATAAATAAAGTAATTATTGGAAATAATGTTTTTGAGAAGACTGCTAATACTGACCTCCAAAATTCAAGTTTAAATTTATCAGAAGCGGATTATTCAGAGGAAGATGAAACAGTAACAACTAGTATAGTAGCTACAGAAGCTAAAAAACATAAGAAGAAAACAAAAGTTGTAAGTGCCTTAAAAAAGTCCCGTATAAAAGTATGGGTAAAGGCTAGTCAAATTGATGAATATGAAGATACAATTGCCAAAGCTAAATATTATAAAATTAAAGTATTTACAGCTAAAAATGCTTTATACGAAAAGCTTTTTGAGTATAAAGACATTCCTTATATATCTGAGTTAAAAGATGGAGTAGAAAAAACAAATATAAAAAAGAATGTAGGTATTAAAACTAAAAAAGAAAAAATTGCATTGGATTTAATATCTCCAATCTTAAAATTTTATAATTTGCCACAGAATACTGTATTAATTGGTGAATTGGAAATACTCATAGAAACGAAACTGCAGGGAACTGTTGTTGACCGAGAATTAGAAAAAAATAAGAAAGATAGTATTAAGGTATATGGGATAACTGAACAAGACACTGGTAAAATTATATTAGATCGTAGAGCCTTACAGCTAAGCAGATTTAATATAAAAGAAAATAATTATGGGATAAATGAGTACAAGTTTTTAATTCATATATCCCAAATATTAGCTCATGAGTTAGCTCATTTACTTTATCATACAGAAGATAACACTGTAGAGCATTATAAAAAAGAAATGCAAATAGAAGAAGAAATTAAAAGACTTCTTGAAACAATATTCTAAAAAGCTATGCTTTAAGAAAATAATATTTTAACTATATAAGAAAAGAGATGTATCAGAAATATCTGGTACATCTCTTTTCTTATATAGTTAAAATACTCCAGTATAACCTCATACAGAAAGATAATAATACGAATGATATAATTATATCAAAATGACAAATATTAAGCTATATAAGGAGAATAGGGGAAGTGCTTTTAGAAAAGTAGAAAAGTTTTTTTATTCAGTTTACACAAAATTTTTTACAGGCTCAAAGTTCACTATTTGTACTCCTCAAATATATCATTAATATTTAACTTTTTATCTTTGCTATTTTCGTCTTTTTTAAAAATGCTTGCATCAATATCTAAAAGAGCTAATGCATTTTTTAAACTTGGATAGGGAATATAATTATTCTCATAATTTGTAATTGCATATTCTAAATACCTTGATGGAATTTTAATCACATTTGATGGCACTAATAATTTTTCATCAGCATTAATCATCTTAAATAAAGCCCTATATGTAATATCATTCTTTTCATTAAATAGTTCACATTTTTTATCATAATTAATAAAACCAATATTATAAAGTCTCTTAACTACTGCAGCATAGCTTACTTGGAACTCAATTTGTAATCTAATAATATCAATTGTATTAAGATCCATAGGTTTTTTCTTAAGTTCATATTTTACAAATTCTAATAATTGTGTTTCTGGCATTAAAAAACAATTTGCAAAATAATACGCCCTACCCTCAGAAATATCTTCATCTATATCATCAATATTTATGTCTATTTTCATATCTTGATTCTCGTCTTTAAAATCATATATTATATGGCCTAACCCATGGGCTATTGTAAATATTTCCATGGATAATGCTTCAGATGAGTTTGATACTATGATTTCTTTTCCTTCAAAGATTGTGGAAAATCCTAATATAGTATCTTTCCCAAATGGATACCTGATTAAATTAGTACCTCTTTGTTCTACTAAACTAAAAATATCCTTAACTCCATAAGTTTGTATATTGTTTCCCTGCCTTATGCTTAATGTTTTTTTCTCGATATCCATTTTATTAATCTTCAAAGTCATCATGCTCCTTCATTTGATAGTATAACTTCTCTTGAGCGTGAAAAGTTTTCAATATCTTTTCAATTTTAGAAACGGAATCTATTACATCTTCGCTGCTACCTTTTTCTCTAAATAGAGTAACAAGATCTTCCTTTTCTTCTTCAGCACTTGTTATTTCCGATATTGGTATCCCTAGATAATCTGCAATTTTTTTAATCATGACATAAGAAATATCCACTTGCCCATTTTCTAAACGAGAATATCTTTGCCTAGACATATCTAATACATTAGCCATTTGTTTCTGACTAATTTCAGGAATTTGGCGTAACTCTTTTATCCTTATACCTAATGCATAACTCATATTATATCTAGCCCCCTTATGTAATGATTATATAACATTTTATTATTATAGCCAATATATATGTTATATTAGTATTCCAAATTTTATATATTATGAATTAAATTAACATTAAGCTAATATTTTTGATAATAAAAAAGGTGGGCAAATGCTTTGTACTGAAAGCCTTTCGCTCACCTTTTAATTTAGTATTTATTTTGTGCCTTATTTATCATATGCATTAAAACGCATAGTTTCGTATCCGTAAGTTCCTGGGATCTTTTCTCTAATTTAAGTTTGTACATATATCCCACTATATATTTGGCTGTTTCTTTTTTCCCTAAATCTTTAAAAAAATCATAGAGAACACCTTTTAATCTAAGATATTGTTTTTCTCCCATTGTTTTCTTCGCAGAGTCTTCCATATTTTCTAAACTTTCATATGCTTTGATAGTAGCCATGTGTTTTTGAGGATCGTCTAAATCAATAATATGTAAGTTTTCAGGGTATATCAATAAATTTGTGATATCATTGATTGTAATTTCATTGTGTACCAATAAATTTGCTATATCCTCACTTATAATATTATTTTTTTTATTTCTTTTTGTTTTAATAAGCATTGCTCCATAGCTCCTTTCAAAATTTGCTAGTTTTTAGCTTAGTGAAGATGCACTCATTATTTGTATTTTTTAAATATATCACTAATATATTTTAATATTTATTTTGTGCTTTATTTATCATATGTGTCATAATGCATAGTGCCATACCCATGATTTCTGGAGATGTCTTTTTCAACTTAAGCCGATTAATACATTCCTTTATATATTTCTCTATTTCTTCTTTATCTAAATCTTTAGAATAATCATAAAGAACATTTTTCAGCTCAAAATATTTGTCTTCTCCTATTATTCCTCTTGCAAGACCTTCCATATTTTCTAAGCTTGCATATGCATTAATAGCAGCTATATGCTTCTGAGGATTGTTTAAATCAATTGTATGTAAGCTTTCAGGGTGTATTAATAAATCTGCAATATCATCATTTGTAATTTCATTTATTACCTTATTATTTTTTTGTAGCTTTCCATTCAGTATTTCCGTAAGCTGTGAAAATAGTTCTTTTGTAACTTCTATAGAATTCATGTTTTATCTTCCTCCTTTGTTTTTAGCTCTAAAAGAGCCATAATTTTTTATTTAACTTATTTTTATCACAAAGAACCAATGTTTTGTATTTATTATTACACAATAAAATGGAAGCAGCAATTATACTTCCTTTAAAATTAAAAATATTATTATTATTCTTCTATTAAAGAAGAAATTTCCTTGGATACTTCACTTAAAATATTTTTCAGTTTCATTTTCCACATAGGTATATTGTATAAAAATTTTAGGTAAGGGGAATTGATAAATATTTTAGAACCGTCATCAGCAGCAGTAATTTCTAATAAAGGAGTATTAGATGTAACGTGCCATGCTAACTGGGATTCATACAAATTATTTTGAATAAAAGTAACAACCTCTCGTATTTTAGATAATATAGAACTGCTAAACCCATCTATACTTGCTATATTTAAATAAAAAGTATCTTTTTCTTTTAATATTTCTGCTCTATATATAACCATGCCTTAATTCCTTCTTTCTTAAATCATTAGATTTTTTTCTATATGTTAAAAAGCGAATTAATAAATGAAATCTTTGGGCTGTATCTTATTATTTTCTTTATTTGACTTCTTAATATCAGAAATCACTTTATTTAATGGTTTATTAATAATAATATTATTCGCTGGCCAAAGCTTATCAAAATACTGCATAACTGGGATAGTATATATAATCATATTCTGCTTTTTATCATACTCATATGAAAATAGTTGTATGTATTGTATATCAAGTATTTCGCTATCATTGTCATATGTCATAAATCTTACAGTTTTATCAGCTAAACTAGAGAGTGTATTTTTTACATTTTGACTTATATCCCCACTTATTGTAAACGTATCTTTCTTTAAATAATATTTTAAGGCAAATGAAAATGCCCTAATAAACATATTTTTCTCATCTTTATTTAAATCAATAGTTCCTAACTCTTTGCCTAAAAAAAGTATTGAGTTATCAGTTTCTTTAACATTTCTATGTAATGGAATAGGTACACTAGGTTCAGTTGAATCATTATCAATCATTTTGACATCAGCTATTAGATACATCTTGTTATTTATTTTATTGACATTATAGATTTTAATTATTTGTGCAATTTTATTATATCCGCACATAATGTTTAACTGCGGCACAAAATCAGATATTATATAATCCCCTATATTGTAAATATATTTCTTATCCATATTAAAAGCTCACTTCCTCCATGATATCTATGCTAATTTCTTATCTCTTACATATATGATAATGAAAAAATGAAAAAAAATAAAATAAAATTAGAAAAAACAGAAAAAAGTTTTTTAATGTAATAATAATGAATTAGACAAAAAGATTTATGGCTTTTTAAAAAGCTAAAATTGAAATTGAAAGGGGTTTATATTTATGAACAAAATTGCATTAGTAGGAAGATTAACAAAGGATCCTGAATTAAAATTCACTCCAGGAAAAGGGACTGCAGTTGCAAATTTTACAGTTGCAGTCGATAGAGATGGATTAAAAGATCAAATAGGAAATAAGCTTACTGATTTCCTTCCTGTGAATGTTTGGGGGAAACAAGCAGAAAATACTGCAAATTTTTGCAGCAAAGGGGACTTAATAGGCATCGAAGGAAGAGTTCAAACAAGGAAGTATCAAGCTCAAGATGGAACTAACAGGTATGTTACTGAAGTAAACGCATCTAGAGTAGAGTTCTTCCCTAACAATAGAAGTAAAGCTCAATCACAAAATGCACAAAATGCACAAAATCAATCATATGGAAACGGAATGCCACAGCCAAACCAGCAGCAAACACCACCACCATCAGCATATGGCAGTAGTGATTATCCAGATAATGGATTTTCACCTATGCCATCAGATGATGATGAAATTCCATTCTAAAAATTATTCTATTAAATAATTTTAAATAAAGGCAAAGATTTTTCCATCTTTGCCTTTATACATCAAAAAAAAATAAAAAAATTGGGGGAAAAATAATATATGAAAATTAATAATAATGATTTAAAAACATTACTAGAAATAGCTGGTAAAGGAGTCACTAAGACTTCAACGATGCCTGCATTTGCGTGTGTAGATATTAAAGTTGATAACGATATAGCTGTAATATTAACGGGGAATTCACATCAAAACATCATACAAGTAGCTCGGGTTGAGGCTATTAAAGATGAAAAATGGGAAGCACTTATAGACTATACCATTTTTTCAGCATTAGTTAATAAGTTTTCAGGAGATACTACTCAAATAACTAGAAAGGATGATAAAGTAATAATCAAGAATAGCCGAAGCAAAACAGAAATGGCTATTCAAGAAGGGGAATTGCCACTTGCTCCTATTACTGATAAACAAGAAGTAATAGAGCTAACTAAAGAAGAGTGGCTTAAGTATATGAAACCACTGATATATGCAATTGCTATAGATGATACAAGACCTATTTTGCAATGCGTATGTTTAAACGGTAATAATAATGATACAACTGATGTAGTTGCATTAGACGGTTATCGTATTGCAAAATCAGTGTTACCTAAAAAAAGCAACATAAATTGTATCATTGATGGTACAACAATAAAAATAATAACGGATATAATAAATAAAGAGAAAGAAAAAACAATAATAAAAATTTATAAAACTGATTCAAAATTAATTTTTACTATAGGTACTTGTAGTATTATTAGTGGAATTATTTCAGGCGAGTATATACAATATCAAAGAATAATTCCAGATACGGAATCAATGGATAGCTTGGAAGTATCAAGAGTTGATTTGATACATACCTTAGATAGATTAAAAATCAGTCAAAAGAATACGCCAATGGTACTATTAAAAATATCTGATAGTAAAATCATGTTATCGGCGAATTCAGAGATAGCAAAGATGCATGAAGAACTACCAATAAATTCAGGCATAGAAAACTTTGAAATTGCTTTCAACATTAATTATTTAATTGATGCTGCTAAGCAATTTGATGAAGAAAAAATAACTATATATTTTGGTGGCAGCCAAAATCCCTGTATAGTTAAAAATGATTATATGTTAGCATTATTGCTGCCTGTTAGAATAGGAGCTTATAATGCATAACATAATTAAGCAGAGCCAATTAATTTTGGCTCTATTTTTTTATTTTCATTTTTTTAAAAATATCTTTATGAGCAAATAATCTTAAAAAATAAAAAAATTGAAATAATAATAAACTGAAGAAAAGTATTATGGCTTAATTAATAAGCTAAAAATAAAAGAAAGGGGAAGAAGAATGATTAATTATTCAGCATTAATTAAAAAACTTAACAGAAATGAAAAGATTAATTATCTTATATTGCTTTCTAAAGATGTAACAAGCACTTCTAATATCATAAAAAAATATACAAAGAATCTCCAAATACCAGAATTAAACTTTGTTGAACTAGATGGAGAAACAATTGTATTTAATGATTTAAATAATGCTGTAGAAAAGTTACCCTTCATGGATAATTACTCTGTAGTATTAGTAACAAAAGCAAATTTTATTACTAGTAATGGTAAAGATCCAAACAAAATATTAAAATCATTAAATAAGCTAACAGTACCTTCATCTTGTGTGTTAATTTTACAGGCATACATTGATGAAGAAGAAAATCCAAAGAAAAACACAAAAATAGCAAAATTAGAAAAGCAAGGGGCTACAGTAGTATATAATCCTAAATTTACACTGCAAGAAGGTAAAGAAGAATTAAAGAAAAGAAATATTATAATGCTTGATAGTACGGTATCATACATTTATGAAAAAGTTGGAGACAATTTAGACGTTTTTATAAATGAATGTGAAAAAATATCAATGATACCTAAAGACTATTTAAACCCTAGGTTATTAGATGGTGTAATTACTAAAACAGTTGTAAATTCTGTGTTTGACATAATAGATGTGCTAATTAGAGATAGGGATTTACAGCAAGGATTAAATATACTAAACAATCTTATGGAAAGAGGAAGTCAGCCTCTAGAAATTTTTGGAGCACTACATAGCCAGATAAAGCTTATTTATTATGCTAAACAGTTTGAATTAAATGGAAAAGGCAGTGACGAATTTGCTAAAACATTTAAACTTCATCCATTTAGAGCTCAAATAGGTTTTAACCAGGCTAAGTTATTCACATTAGAAAAAATATCTAACTTATTTATTTATTGCAATGATGTAAGTAACAGTCTAAAGTTTAGTGCTAACCCAAAAATCGAACTTGAAAAGGTTATTGTAAAATTATTCGAATAATAACCAATTATCAATAATGCAAAAATAATAAGGGGGATATATAAATATGTTGTATGAAAAATATAGACCAGCAAAGTTTTCAGATCTTGTAGGACAGGAATATACGAGCAGTATATTACAAAATCAGATAAATACAGGGAAAGTAGCACACTCATATTTGTTTTGTGGGACCAGGGGAACAGGCAAAACAACTTCTGCTAGAATATTAGCAAAAGCATTGAATTGTGAGAAACCTATTAATGGTGAACCTTGTGGCACTTGTGCTTCATGTGTTGCTATAGATAATGGTCAATCAATGGACGTAATTGAACTTGATGCTGCTTCGCATAATGGTGTAGATGATATACGAGATATTATAAGCCAAATGAAATATGCACCTGCACAAGGTAAATATAAGGTATTCATCATTGATGAATGTCAAATGCTCAGCAAAAGTGCGATGAATGCATTTTTAAAAGCCTTAGAAGAACCGCCTAAACACGTGATATTCATACTTTGTACAACGGACCCGCAGAGTTTACCAGTAACAATAATATCAAGATGCCAAAGATTTGACTTTAAAAGAATAAGTGTAAAAAAGATAATAGAGCGATTAACTTACATATGTGAGCAAGAATATGTAAATTTATCACCTGAAATATTAGAGCTTATCGCAAAGGTTTCTGATGGAGCAATGCGTGATGCTTTAAGTATCTTAGAAAAAGTAATAAGTATTGAAGAAAGCCAAAGGACAGAAGAAAATATTGCAAAGATGCTTTCAATGTCAGGCAATGAAACAATAAGTAAATTAGTAAATAATATGCTAAGAGGTGATATCTTCAATGCATTACTAATTTTAAATGAATTAGATAATGATGGCCAAGACTTTACCTTGTTTATAAAAGACATGATTAAATATGTAAGAAATTTGATGATATTAAGTGCTAATGGGCCTGAAGAAATAATCCCAGCAACTAAGGAAGATATAGCTGTTATGAAGCAAATAGTAGATGATACTAAATCATCAGAAAAGATAATTGAGCTTTTAGAATTACTGCAAACTGCTGAAAATAATACTAAGTGGAACAGTAATCCTAAAGTTGCACTTGAAACTGTTGCTGTTAAACTAAATCAAAATAAAAATAATAAGGAAATAGAAGAATTAAAAAATATGATAACTACATTACAGCAAAGTATAAATAATATATCTGCTGTATCTAGTAATACTGAGCAACAAGAAAAACAACAGCCAAAACAAAATAATGCAAATAGTAATAAACCACCACAGCAAAATCCAGTTGTAGTAGCAAAAGCAAAAATTGCAGAAATATCAAGACGATATAATAAAGGTGATTTTGCCGATGCATTAGAGAGAAGTAAAATCTTTATGCAGGAAAACATTATGTTATTTCAAAGTAAAGATGAAAATGATAGAGCTATACTTGAAAATAATAAGAAAAACCTTAAAAATGGATTTACAAAATACCTACAAAGAGATATTAATGTGGAGGTTAAATAAGGCGGTGAGTTAGATGACTAAAAAGGAAAATGTATATCTGAAAAATATCGGCAACAGTGAAAAGAAAGTTGCAGAAATAACTAAAAATACATTAATAATATATCAGGAATACATCACACTCGATGATATTTTAAAGATAACGGAAGATATAAAAACAAGACATATCAACGTCAAGAATGAGCAAATAAATGTTATGTAGATATTAAAATTTAAAATATATTTTAAATAAAAAGGGCAAAGCGTCTAATTCAAAAGCTTTGCTCTTTTTATATTTTTTTGTCTTTTAACAATATATAAAATCAATAAATAAAAAAAGAAAGCAGAAAGGAAGCAAAAAAATATGAGGAATATTAGGTTGGAAAAACTATCAATAGGAGATATTTTTAAGGTGTCAGGTATAGAATGGATGATTGTAGCTAAAAACCATGAAGGATATCCAGATAATTCTGTTACTATTATGAGCAAAGATGTTTTAGAGAAAAGAGTATTTGATACTCATGGAGGAGAGCATGGCTCTAATCATTGGGGTAATTCAGATTTAAGGAAATACCTTAATGGAGAATTCTATAATAAACTAGATCCAAGCTTTAAAGCAGCAATATTGGAGACTAATTTAATAAATGTTGAAAATAATGCCAATTATAATGGCAATACTTACTATACTAAAGACAAAATATTCATACCATCTTTTGAAGAATTGGGATTTAAGGACATAGACTGTGCTAAACCAATTGGTACAGATTACGGTGCATTTAAAACAAATGAATCAAAGATAACTAAGCTAAGTGGTAATAGCCCTTATTATTGGACAAGAGCCCCTTACTATTACTATTCCGACTTTGTATGTATTGTATATAGCGATGGTTCCGATTACTGCGATGATAGTGCAAAATTTGATTGGGGTATTCGCCCAACTTTAAACCTGAAAGCTAACATTATTATATAAAAGTAGAAAGGAGCAAAAATAAGTAAATGAGAAAATATCTAATTAATACTCTAAACATTGATAATTTCAGCCTGCTAATTACATTATTAGATTATGAAACTGAAATTTCCAAGTACCTAAAATCTGTTAAAGTACTTTCTTTTAATAGTAAGAAGGTATTAATTGATACTGCATTGTGTTCTGGCATGAATGATTATAGATTTATTGCTGCAACATTAAATAATGATGGAACTATTAATATTAATGATTGCAGCTATACAAAAGTCAACCCACTTATATTAGAAAAAGCAAATGGAATAATACAACACGAGCCAATTAGCCTAAACAATTCTATTTTAACTACCCCTCAAATAAATGCCTTAAAAAATAAATAAAATTAAATAAGCAACTATCTCAGTACAAAAAAGGAATTATAAAAAGAGCAAAGCTTTAAATTAAAAGCTTTGCTCTTTTTATATTTTTTGGCTTCTCCCAATACATAAAAGCAATAGGTAAAAGGTAAAAAAATTATTGCTTATAAGCCGCAATTAATATTTATCCTTTAAGTGTTTTTTATGTAGGAGGCAACAATATGCAAAGAAATTTTAAACAATATTTTAGCTCATGCTTTAATAATAATCATATCCCAATAATGGTTATGACTAATAGTACCAAAACTAAAGTTGAAGAATTTGCAAAAAACATAATTATAGCCAAAGCAAGTGAACAGCATCATATTATGGATAACAATGCTGAACAAAAGAGATGGCTAACAGGAATAGGTGGGGAACTTGCATTAGAAAAATATTTAAATACTCCGTTCTTTGATTGGAGTATAGGAAACTCAGAAAAATATAATGTACCAGACTTAAAAAGAATAGGTTTAAATGTTGGTGTTAAAACCGTAGAATACGGAAAATTCCCTGTTGTACATATAAATCCTAAAAGACCTGAAGTTATAGTTGTGAGAAGCAATAATAAATTCTATATATGTGGCTTAGCAACAGTAGAAAATTTAAAAAATAACAGCAGTATTGATTTAATTATAGATAAAAAATTAAGAGAAAGAAAAGTAAAAACAGGTTTTTATGGTTTTTCTGAATTAATTAGTTTTAACAATATAAAGGAATTAAGAGAAATAGCAAAAGCAAGCTAGAAAATACACAGCAAAAAGCTTTAATGCAAATTTATTTATAAACAGTTTTGCTCTATTAAGACTGATTCCAGCACAACCAGTGCAAAAGCCGAATAAATAATTTATAAACAATCTTGCTTTATTAAGGCTTTAACGTTTCTAACATTTTTAGCAATGAAATTTTTGTTTATAAGCAACTCTACTTAATTAAGACTTATTAAAAAATTAAACAAAAAGAATATATCAACATATTTATAAACAGCTATGTTTTATTAAAGCAGTTAAATGGCAAAAACATGAAATATCACAATTTATGCAATTTATAAACAATCCTGCTTTATTAAAACAAAAGTTAAAAAAGGAGGTATTATTAAAATACGAAAATTTATAAGCAATATTGTTCTATTAAAACTACAGCCTATACAACCAGTACGAAAGCCAACACCGTAATTTATAAACAATCTCTGTTCTATTAAGACTGAAAGTGCAATAATTAAAAAACCAAACGGTGATTCATTTATAAACATCATTTGTTCTATTAAGACTATGGTATTTCCTACATTCTACATTTTAACATATAGTAGCTAAGCATTGATATATCTCTATTAGATAAAAATTATCCTAACCGTTTTTCATATTTTTGCATATATAAGCTTAAAGTCTTATATATCAGTAGTTATACAGCATTTATTATAGCAGTCAGCTGGGATAATTCACTTTATTCTAAGAGTCTATTGTTGAGAACCAGTGAACTCTTTATATATTTATTATAAATAAAATTTGCGAAAGCAACAACTTGTTAAAAAAATATTTTATTTTATGAATTATTATTAAGTCTGGTTTTTATCATATAAGGTATGGGGCAAATATAATATATTAAATTAATCCCTATCATAATTTTGGAAAACTAAATTCCGTATGAAATCCTACAAAAGCGGAAGTTATAATTTTTTAATTAAAGTTTTTATCGAAGGAGGTAAAAGTTAATCATGCAAAATTTTTTTGGCAAGAAAAAAATACAGCATAGAGTAGCACAAGCACTATTATGTGTATCTGTATTTAACTTTGGAATATGTATAACGCCACAAACAGTTAAAAGCAATGCAGGTATTATAAATCTCAATATAGCTAAAGCAGAAACAAAAGTACCCCGAAAGGGTGATATTGTAAAGCTAAGTGACCTTAATGTAGGTGATATTTTTAAGGCATCAGATATTGAATGGATGGTTGCAGCTAAAAACCATGAGGGCTATCCCGCTAATTCTGTTACTGTTATAAGTCAAGATATATTAGAGAAAAGAGCATTTGATAAACATATAGGTAAATTTGGTTCCAATCATTGGGGCAATTCAGATTTAAGAAAATACCTCAACGGTGAATTTTATAATAAACTTGATGCAAGCTTTAGAGCAGCGATACTAGAAACTAATCTAGAAAATATTGAAAATGAAGCTAACGATACTTGCTATAACAGTTATGGTGCTCCAGGTTATAATGATAAAACTTACTATACTAAAGACAAAATATTCATACCATCTCTTGAAGAACTAGGGCTAAAAAATATAAATTGTGCTAGACCAGTTGGTACTGATTATGGTACATTTACAACAAATAAATCAAGAAGAGCTAAATTAAATGGCAAAAATTATTGGTATTGGACTAGAGATCCTTATTGGAGCTGCTCATACGATATGTGTGGCATAGATAGTAATGGATCTTATAATAATTATCTTGTTGCTTATAGTACCTCTTGGGGGGTTCGTCCAGTTTTAAATTTAAAATCTGATATCCTTCTTGAATATACAGGGAAAGATAACCTTGTGTACAATGGTATAGCTCAAAATAAGATAAATATACTCCCAGATACCATAAAAGCAAAGGCTATATATCAAACACAATTAGATAGACTAGAACTCCCAATAGCTAAAATTGTGTGGCCCTTTTAAACTTAGTAAAAAGGCTTCAGTACAATAATTGCACTGAAGCTTTTTTATTATCCGTATGCTTTTTAAAAGCTAAAAACTAAATACCAAGCAATTATATGCTTGGTGGCTTATTACTAAGGGGATAGCAATAAACTCTTTATATGTTTATTATAAATAAAAACTACAAAAACAGCAACATCAACTATTATTTTTTGCAAGTTTTGTGAACTCCACCCCCACTTACTTCGTTGAAGTGGGTGTACTTTTGCTTATCTTGGATAGAATTATTTTGAATTTAAAATATAGCGTATTTTTTTATCCCAAAATTATTATAGCAGCAATAGTTACAAAATATTTTTTGAAATAATAATAAATTAGAAAAATATTAATGGCTTATTTATAAGCTAAAAACAAAGGGGGATAAAAAAGTATGCAAGAATACGAACTACTATCAAACAAAAGCCTAAGAGAAACTTTTGAAAATAGGGTAGATGTATTAGAAAAAGTCAAAACCTTATTTCTTCTGCCTGATATTGAATTGGCTACTAATGATATGGTTGCAAAATATTATGAAGTAAACAAAAAAACTATACAAAAAACAGTTGAAAGAAATAGAGAAGAAATAGAAGAAGATGGGTATAAACACTATGTTAAATCTGAAATAATTTCCATATATGAACGGAGTCGACAAGATGTCGCATCCGTTACAAGCATTGAAAATGAAAGGACACAGACGGTTGTCAAATTTTCAGATAACAAAAGCATAGCTGTTAATAATAATGGTGCAAGTCTATTTCCTCCAAGAACCATTTTGAGAATAGGGATGCTGCTTAGGGATAGTGAAGTGGCAAAAGAAGTAAGAACGCAGCTATTAAATACCATGGAACATACTACAATCGATACAAAACTTGAAGAAATTAATAAAGAAAAAGATTTGATTTATGCAGTTGTAACTGCTGATGATGAATCAGCAAGAATGATAGCTCTAAGTGAATATCGTAAATATATGAGCAGGTATAAAGAATATGTAGAAAAAGTAGTTGCATCACCATTTGGTTTAACAACAACTACAATCGCAAAAGAATTAGGCTTTAAATCTGCAATACAACTAAACAATGTTCTTGCAGAAAAGAAAGTACAGTTTAGGGATGCCCAAGGGCAATGGCAATTGTACAGCAAATATGCTGGAAAAGGTTATACAGCACCTTACACGTTTTTAGATGATACAGGTAATACACGCCATTCTACAAACTGGACAGAAAAAGGTAAAAAATTTATATATGAATTATTAGGGGATGAACTGCCTTGTAATAATTTGGACATTGCAAATTAATTTAAAGAAAAAGAAAAAAGGGAGGGATATAATTTTATGATAAAAGTTACAAAAAAAGAATGGAATAGAATTCCTAATGATTATAAGGGGAAATGGAAGAGATGTATAAAAGATGATGGATGGCAGCCAGATTTGCCTGAAGAATTTATAGGCAAAAGAAATGTAATGTCAGGCTGCATTAGTAACCAAATAGGAAGCCTTTTAACAGAAGGAATCCATTTTAAAATAACAAAATAATAAATGGAGGGATAAAATGAATATTGAAGATATTTTAAAACATAGTGAAGAATTTCGATATAGACTTTTAAGCAGAATGGAAAGCGATTGCAAATATTATTTAGGCTATGGCAATAGGTGTAAAAAACATCTGTGGGCTGGTAATGAGAAAAAGCAAATAGGAATTATGAAAGAGTTATACAACAGCTTTCCTGCTGATAAAAAGCCAGAATGGTTAACATATAGGCAAATTTTATCATATGAAACAAGAATGGTAGAACAATAATTTTATATTAACTATTATAAAAATCTATAAATAAAGTAAAATAACAATATCTATTTATGGGGTTAAGTAATACTAATGCTTAATCCTCATAGTCTTAATTTAAGTTAAAAATAAGAAAGGAAATATGTATGACAGATATTAAAGGAAAAAAATAAGTCTAAATATAAGCAATTATTTATCTTTTTATAAGAACAAATATAGAAAAACTGTTAAGGAGGATACATAATATGCGTTTAAATTGGAGCAATGAGGATTATATAAATGCTGCAAATGAAGTTATGAAAGATTATTATAATATGCAGCTTAATACATTTCAAACAGAAGCAAAATTCAAGGAGCTTACAGGGAAAATGCAGTCCTTTGATACTATTAAAAGACATTGGGAGAAAATCAATAAGCCAACGATTAAAAATATTGCAAGAATTTAAAAATTATAAATTTAATAGAATTGTGTTTATAAATAAAGCAAAATAACAATATCTATTTATGATGAGTCAGATTATATATAAGAAAGGAAATGTATATGTTATGTTAGATATTGAAGAAGTAAAAATTAATGATATAATTATTTGCCTTGTTGGAGAATCGGGCTCAGGGAAGACAACAATAGCTGAGCTATTAGAAAAAAAAGGATATAATTATATAGAAAGCTATACTACAAGGAAACCTCGATATAATGGCGAAAGAGGACATATATTTGTAGATAAAATAATTGATAAAAAGGATATGATAGCTCCTGGATATTATCAAAATAATTGGTATTGGACTACGAAAAAGCAATATCAAAATAAGGGCATAAGTATTTATCCAATTGAGCCTACAGGTATAGAATTTTTAAAAAATAATATTAAAGATGCAAAAATAATTGTAATATATTTAAAAGTAGATAAAGAAATAAGGAAACAAAGAATGTTAGAAAGAGAAAATCAAATAGACCTAGCAATAAATTATACTAATATATGTAGCAATATAATGGTCAAATTATCAAATGACGATAATCAATTTGATTTTGTACCTTGTGATTATGTTATTAATGCTAATAAATCCATAGAAGAAGTTTTAGCATTAATAAATAAATGCATAGAAAAAAGCTTCCAGCTTAATTAAAGCTAGAAGCCTTTTTTTATGCAAAAATAAGTAAAAATACATATCAACTTAATATCTTAATTATTTGCTAATAGAAAGAGAATACACAGAATTATTTACACAGCCAAATTTTTATTGTAAATTAAAAATATAAGCTATTGTATCATGTTTAATGTTATATATCATTTTTTTAAACATTTCGCCGCTTTGTATTTGATATTCTTGTACAGGATCAAGCTGCCTATAAGCACATAAACCTATACTTTGCTTTAATTGATCCATATCATCTGTGTACTGTATCCAATGCATATCAACGACTTTTAATAAAATAATTCGCTCAATTTCTCTCATATTTTTACTGCCTTGAATTTGTTCTTCATCTTGATATGCTTTTATTGCTATATTAAAACATTGCTCAATAATTTCATCTGTAGAAAGATCTTTAAGCATATCTTTATTAATTTTAGTTATAAAGCTATTGGTTAGTAGTGCACTAGATGATGATGCATTAGCAGATAGTAGTTTGCTAGGTAGCAATGTATTCATAAACTCAACTATATCATCTATGCAATTTTCAATGTTATCATTAGAATCCTGATTAAAATCCTGTCTTCCTAAATAATACCTTACATTTTCTACAATAACATCATGTATCATACTTTTTATTTGCCCACTAACATCCATTCCATCTAATACTTGATTTCTTTGTTTATATATTATTTTTCTTTGTTCATTTATTATATCATCAAAATTTAAAGTATAAATTCTTGCTTCAAGATTGTTCCCTTCAATAATCTTTTGAGTATTTTCAATAGCCTTAGTAATTGCTTTATTATTAATAGGCTTATTTTCATCAAGGTTCTTACTAATTATAGAAAGTTGCTTAGTACCAAAAATTCTCAATAAATCATCTTCAAGAGATATATAAAATTGCGATGAACCAGGATCCCCTTGACGACCTGAGCGACCCCTTAATTGATTATCTATACGCCTTGCTTCGTGCCTCTCAGTACCTATAATTTTTAATCCACCTAATTCTACAACTCCTTCACCTAATTTTATATCTGTTCCTCTGCCAGCCATATTTGTAGCTATAGTAACTGTTCCTTTTTCTCCAGCATGAGAAATAATCTCGGCTTCTTTATCATTAAATTTAGCATTTAATACTTGATGTGGTATTCCATGCTTTTTTAACATATTAGATAACTCTTCAGATTTTTCTACACTAACAGTTCCAACAAGAATTGGCTGCCCCGTTTTATGTGTTTCTATTATATCATTCACAATTGCATTTAATTTAGCTTTTCTTGTCTTATATATAACATCATCATAATCAATACGTTTTACAGGCTTATGAGTAGGAATTGCCACCGTATCAAGGTTATAAACTTGCCTAAATTCAGTTTCTTCTGTTAAGGCTGTACCAGTCATTCCTGAGAGTTTAGAATATAATCTGAAATAATTTTGGAATGTTATAGATGCTAAGGTTTTAGATTCATTATTAATTTTTACCATTTCTTTAGCTTCTATCGCTTGATGTAAACCATCATCATATCTTCTACCTTCCATTATTCTGCCTGTAAATTCATCTACAATAACAACTTTACCATTTTTAATTATATAGTCTTTATCTAATTTCATAATATAATTAGCTTTTAATGCCTGTATTACATTATGCTGAATTTGAATATTGTTAATATCTCCAAAATTGGCTATATTAAAAAACTGTTCTGCCTTTTTAACTCCATTAGCTGTTAATAATACAGAATAAGCTTTTTCATCAATTGTAAAATCTGTTTTTTCTTTTAATGATTTTGCAAATATATCAGATAATCTGTAATAATCATCAATTTTATTATCAGGACTAGAAATTATCAGTGGGGTTCTCGCTTCATCTATAAGGATAGAATCAACCTCATCTACAATAGCAAAGTTTAATTCTCGCTGTACTTTATTATTTTTACTAAATACCATGTTGTCTCTTAAATAGTCAAAACCAAATTCATGATTTGTACCATATGTTACATCTGCATTATATGCTTTGCGTCTTTCATCATTAGATAAATCATGTAATATTACTCCAACAGTTAATCCTAAAAATTCATATAATGGTTGTAAATATTCCTTATCTCTTTTAGCAAGGTAATCATTTACTGTAACAACATGAACGCCTTTCCCTGTAAGAGCGTTTAAATAAGCTGGTAATGTAGCTACTAATGTTTTCCCTTCACCAGTTTTCATTTCTGCTATTCTTCCTTGATGAATAATTATCCCACCAACTAGCTGCTCTCTAAAATGCTTAAGCCCTAAAACTCTTTTAGATGCTTCTCTAACTACAGCAAATGCCTCTGGGAGAATATCATCTAATGTTTCACCTGCTAATAGCCCATCCTTAAATTCATCAGTTTTAGCTCTTAACTTATCATCAGATAACATACTTATTTTGCTATCTAATGATTCAATTTTATTGACTGTCGGATTTAACCTTTTAATTTCTTTTTCACTATAAGTCCCAAATATTTTGTTAAAAATCATTCTGCTTTTCTCCTTTGCTAATTTATTAATTTATTGATTCTTCAGGTTGCAATACAGCTTTAAATAATTCCTCTATATTACTAATGTCCTCCCCTAAGCAATCAATAGTTTGTTCTATAAGTTCACATTCTTGCTCAAAATTATTGATATTATTAAGCTGTTCACTGCTATGTGCTTTTAATTCATTCCCTAATACTTTTTGTGCTGATTCATATTTGTTTAATTTGTAGTATGCTTCATATGTACTATCTAGTGTTTGCAATGCATTGTATAGTTCTATATGCTTCTCATATAATTTTTTTTGCAACTTACAAACTATTGTTATTTTCTTATTAAATTCATCTACAATATTTTCTGTTAATTGATCCATAATATAAAATTCTCCTTCCATATTTTTAATTATTTTAATTATTTTTTATCCTGAATAAAACTTTGCCATAAATATTTCTTATATTAGCAGGGCCACCTATACGGCTATCATAACTTACATCTCTATTGTCACCCATCAGAAAGTATTGATTAGGCTGTAATATTATTGGTGTATTTAGTTTAATATCATAATCATGTTCATATGTCCATTTAGCATACGGTTCTTCTAATGCTTTATCATTGATATATACAGTCATATTTTTAATCTGAATCTTATCTCCTGGTATTCCAATAACTCGTTTAATTATCTGTGTATTTGGGTTTTTAAAAGAGCGTGCAATTACTACATTGCCATGTTCAATTTTTTTATAATGTTTGGCAACTACTACTACATTATTATCATGGAATGTTGGATACATTGAATCTCCTTTAACTGTAGTAATAGATATTAATTTTGGAAGTAGAACCAAACAAAATAAACAATAAATAGTAAGAAATATAATGTCTTTTTTTAAGCTTTTACTCATAATAAAGATTTAGCATATATCCCCTCTATTTTTTAAAATTACAAAGGAAATGCTATTCTCCTTTCTTTTTTTATGTAAAGTACTTATATATATCTAAAAATAAAAAAAAATATAAAAAAACAGTAGAGCAAATATAAATAAGCTCTACTGCTATTTTTTTTAGTTGCAGGCACTGTAAATTTCTGTCTGTCTTTGTTTCCCATCCAAATATTTATTTTTTGTAGCTACGCCTCCTCTAATAGCTCTTTCTTCAAGATTATAATCTAATACTTCCCTGACTTTTAAATACATTTTATGATTAATCATAGGTAATCTTTCTGTCAAATCCTTATGCACTGTAGTTTTACTATAGCCTATCTTACTTGCCACCTTTCTGGTAGTAGATTTCTCCTGGATCATTAATTTTGCTTCATACAAAACTCTCTGTTCAATTAAACTACTTTGCATTAATTAATTCCTCCCCTTTATTATTTTTAGCTTTAATAAAGCCCTTATTTTTTTGTCCAATTTATTATTATCACATTTTAAAAACTTTTCGTGAAAATACTAATTATTTTTTGTAATAATAATAAATCAAAGAAATTTATTATGGCTTTATTAAGCTAAAAAAACAAAGGAGGAATTAATTAGGAGCTATAAAAATCTAAAGCTAAAAATTTAAAATAATAAAAATTAGGAGGGAAAAAAGCAATGAATACCAACTGTAAATATGAATTTTTCTTAATAGGAACTGGAGCAACAGGTAGTCAGCTGCTCCCCATGCTTACACAATTACTTAATAACACTGAAAGTAAGGCTATTACTTTGATTGATGGAGACGACGTTGAGTATAAAAATTTGAAGAACCAGAAGTTTTTGGAAAAAGATATTGGATACCATAAAGTCCAAGTATTAGCAGAACGGTATCAACGAGTATATCCTGATTTAGCAATAAGATATATCCCTGAATTCATAAAAAGTAAGGATATGCTATTAAAATTATTAAACTGCTCTTATTGGTATGACGGTAATATACCAGTATTAATAGGCTGTGTAGATAACATTGAAACCAGAAAAGTTATCTGCGAAGCATTAGAAGAATTCGAGGAAAATAATAAGTATATCTATATAGATGGCGGAAATGGCACTGCAGATAGGAATGGCCAAATAGTTATATCATCAAATATTCCTAAGTATATGTATAAGTTGCCATGGGATATATATCACGATATAAAAGATTCTACTGAAACAGTAGATAAGGCTTTAAGCTGTGGTGCTCAAACAGATAAAAATCCACAAAACATAGCAACTAACATCTATGCAGCTGCAAACTTATTCATGGTTATAACAAACTTAGTAATGTTTAATAAGTTAGGTAAAAGCTTCATTAAGTTTGATGCTGACAATATAGATGTGGTTAGCAGAAAAATATCAGGAAACTAAAGTCAAAAATAATACCGAGAATTCTAAAACGTTCTCAGCAAAGGATACAGAAGAACTTTTAGTAAGTGAAAATATTTCACTTACTAATTTTAGGTAATATTTTGATACAAAAAATAAGTAGGTTATAAAAGCTGAAGATATATTGATTTTTTATATTACTTTAAAAATTATTATATATAAATTCAAAAGAAAAAAGAAGGGAATAAAAAAGATGGACACTGAAAATGATTTATTAGAAAAGAAAGAAACAAGAGAAAAGTTTATTGGGAGAACAGAAGTACTAGACAAGGTAGGCGAATTAATGTTCTTACCTAATACCGAATATGCAACAACAAAGCAAGTGGCAAAATATTATAAGGTAGATGATGCATTAATTAGGCAGGTGTTAGTAAGGAACAACGATGAATTGGTATCTGATGGGGTCAGAGTTTTAACTGGAAATGAACTGAGTGACATTAAGTCACTTAGTGGAATTAAGTCAAGAGCAAAACAAATATCAGTATTCCCTAAGCGTGCAATATTAAGAGTAGGTATGCTTTTAAGGGATAGTGAAGTTGCGAAGGAAGTTAGAACTAGACTTTTAGATATAGTACAGGATACAGAAAAATCTTCGCCTGAAATTATACAAAACATAGCTAATGAGTTAACGGAAGAAAAACAGCTTATGTTAGACAGAGTAGAAGCAGAAGTTAATGGCGATTATGATAAAGTATGTACTATTAACGCAAAACTATTTGCACTAAAAAATAAAAGAATAAAAGAATTAGAAGAAGAAAACAAAAACATAACTACTAATGCTCTAACAATTAGTGAATCTAAAAATGTTATTAATAAAATAGTTAGAACTATTGGTTTTAAAGAATACAACGGAGTAATAAGTAGTGCCTACAAAGAACTATATTCTAAAGCCAATTATAAGTTAGGCATTAATATTAAAGCCAGAGGGAAAAAGCACGGGAGTTATCTAAATTCATTAACAGAAGAAGAAACTTTTAAATTAGAAAAAATCGTAAGAAACTGGGCTACAGATGTAGGCCTAGATCTTGATAAGCTCTTAAAAATATCATAAAACAGAGGGCAGATAAGCTGTACAATAATTCACAGTTTATCTGTTCTTGGTTTTAAGCAATGTCCTTCAAGGACTTCACATCAAATAATTTATTAAATAAGAGAAAGGGAAGATAATATGATTAATAGGATAGTACTTTTAAATTCCATCGCAGGGTGCGGAAAGGACACTTCAGCTGATTATATTTGCAGTAATTATAGCTTTAAAAAAGTAGCTCTTGCAGATGGAATTAAGGAAATCGCAAAAAAATATTTTAACAGTACATATAAGAATAGGGAACTATATATTAAAATCGGTGAAAAAATGAGAGAAATCAATCCTAATGTATGGATTGATTATACTTTAAAAAGAACGGATAATATTGAGAAATGTATAATTAGCGATTGCAGACAGCCTAGGGAATATTATCGCCTTGTCAATAAGGGATTTTTGCCTATAAGAATTTTATGCGACAAAGATAAAGCCATTGACAGGTTAAGAAAAAGAGATGGCCATTGTGATGAAAGTTTATTAGAATTGCCTACTGAAATAGGAACTAATAAGTTAAATGCAATTGAGATTGATAATAATGGAAGATTTAAAGACTTATATGACAAACTGGATAATTTAATAAATCAAAACTATGATAATTATTTATCAGGACTGCAACTTGATATTAAGTTAAATGAAAATATAAAAAAATAAAAAATAATGCTGAGAGTTATAATACTCTTGGCATTATTTTATTTAAGAAGAAACAAATAAGCTGCAAAAGCTAAAGATATACCAATTTTTTATATTATTTTAAAAACTTATATATCTGAAACTCCCAGCAACTGAAGTCGTGGGGTTCTTAGGTACTAAATAACTTCCAATATATCACGAATGATATAAAGACTGATTATTTTCCCTAAGACTTTCACTATCAAGGACTGCCGCTGCAATCCATTAACGATAGCATAACGCCCGTTTCAAGACGTTTAATATAATAAATCCAAATATATAAGCCTTCATCCCAGTGATTGAAATCATGGGCTTTCGGCTAAGCTTTTGTAAAGTTATAACTGGGGCAAGTATACGGCTTGCAATTAAAGCTTATAAACATGGGAAAGAAATAAAATTCAAAGAAGAACCTAAAGCAAGTAATTGTTTTTATTGTGATAATTTTAAAGTTTCTTTTGATACAGATAAATTATATGTTATTGAAAAAAATATTATCGTTGATAAGTTTTATCGTGTCATGTACGGATGGGATAAGATTGATTATGAAGTAATTGGATTTACTTTGGACTATTTAGATGAATTACCAGATGATTTGCGTAAAATATTGCCAATGCCGTTAAAAGATCTGCCTTATTCAGTACCAATGGAAGTATCAAAGAAAGAATTCAAGGCCTTCTTAAAGGGACATATTAATGATTTCAATATTAGCGATAATACAAATGCACAGGTACCAGGTATTTTATTTATATAAATGTTAGTATTTTCTCAACATGTGATATTAAGAGCTAGTATGCTTTTAGGAATTTAATTTCTAATCTGTCAAAATGGCAGAATTAAAACTACTACATATTTAGCAAATAAATTTGTGCAATGTTTAAACCGCAAAAGCTTATAATATCTTATAGTAATTTATAATAATTTATTGTAAAAAGCCATTTAAAGGTGTATATTATATATAAGGAAAAATAATAATTTATAAATATAGGGAGAGATATTAATTATGAGTAAGAAGTGTTATTTTTGTAACACTGAAATGGAGAAGAAAATCATATCTGTTAATGCAGGATGGGGTACTTATAAATTAACTATAGATGGAGTTAATGCTTATGTATGTCCAAAATGTGGTGAATTTACAATTGAGGGAAAAGATGCTATTATGCTACAAAAGTTAAGCAAAAGTTTAGCTAATGCTGAAGAAGAACAAAAGCCTGACATTTTAAATTTAACTGAGGTTGCAGATTTATTAAGAGTTAGCAATCAAACAATATATAATATGATAAGAGATGGTAGACTAAAAGCTCATAAATTCGGAAGGGAATGGAGATTTCTTAGAAATGATATAGAATCCCTTATGAGCAAAGAAGAAACATATGGCATTGCTACAATGGGAAAAGCAAAAAAACCAAATGAGGAAAATGCTGAAATAATCTTTCATCCTTAAATTTAACTTTTCTTGTGCAGATTTTGCAACAGTTCAACAGTTAAAAAAAGCATACAGCCATTATAACTGCAAATAATGTCAAGGGGCCTTAGTATATTAATTATACTAGGGCTTTTTTACGATAGACTTGCAAGAAGGCTCGGTAATTTTAATACCTAGATGAATTGCTTTTTATATGCATACTATACCAGTATTTCTTTGAAGCAATCTTA
>ENA-UOOE01000630-UOOE01000630.1-fermentation-metagenome-genome-assembly--contig:-NODE-630-length-33441-cov-4.323159_pt1 | contig 33441 bp, 37 predicted proteins | sample MGYA00245776_ERZ724021 | MGnify/ENA primary metagenome ERZ724021 (study PRJEB28704, sample SAMN03018321) | fermentation metagenome | biome: anthropogenic terrestrial biome; feature: soil; material... | reverse complement strand
TTAGGATGTGCAAGAACAATGGAACAGTCTTTTTCTAAGACGTTGTATACAGGAATCCAATACTTACCGATAGATTTCATACACACATCCTTGCAATTAGATTCAAGTAGCCATTGTAACAGCTCTTTCAAACCTTTAGTGTAGGTAGAAAAGCGATGGCTCTTGTAGGTGGTAACACCTTTTGAATTAGTAATTGCAATACAAGCAACTACAAAAGTTTTGTGGACATCAATGCCACAACAGATTTTATACACAATTTTTAAAGTCATAGGGACTCCTTGCTGAACTTAGAAGTTCACAAGAATAATGGGGCGGAACGGCAGTGACTGACAGCCTAGCATTTAAACGAGATTGTTTAAACAAAGATAAGGTTACATGCTTGAAATCATACTTATTTGTGCTTGAAAAGGCAGTCTGCACATATATAAATGCGGTTATCGATAGACAATAGCCCACTCACCTCCCCGTGATTTGTAGTGTGCCGATTCCCTATGACATTATAATAAAAAATATTCGCTCGAAGCAAAATTTTTTCATTTCATTTTGTGCCTTGAGCGAAGTGAAAGGAATGGATATATAAATGAAAATAATTATACTAGCAGGTGGAAATGGTACTAGATTATGGCCGTTAAGTCGTGGTAGTTACCCAAAACAATTTATAAAGCTGCAGGATGATAAACCTTCATTGTTCCAGCAAACATTTAAGAGGAGCTTATTATTGGCAGATCTGGATGATATATATGTAGTTACTAATGAGAAATATAAGTTTTTAGTTATGGGTGAAATTGAAGAATTAGGCTATGAATATAATGAGTCTAATATTCTTGTTGAACCTGAGGCTAAGAATACTTTGCCGGCAATTTATGCAGGTGTTCATGAAGTAGCTAAAAAAGGGACAGACTCTGTGGTTGTTTTTCCTTCTGATCACATGATTTTAAAAGAAAAGGAATTTGCTAATATTATTAAAGCTTCAGAGGCGTTAACAAAAGATTCAATTATAACCTTTGGTATTAAACCGGATGGACCAAACACTGGATATGGATATATTGCACCTGGTGACGAAAAACTAAATGCTTATGAAGTTAAAGAATTCAAGGAAAAACCCGAGTATGAAATTGCAGTTACATATGTTAATGATGGTTATTTTTGGAACAGCGGCATATTTATGTTTAATACTGATTTTTTTATAAATGAAGTAAGATCGTATGCTAAAAATATCTATGATGCTTTTGAAAATAGTAGTAAAATTGAAGAAGCTTTTAGTAAAATAGATGAAAATATTTCAATTGATTATGGCATTATGGAAAAAAGCAAAAATGTTGCTGTTGCACCCGTAGATATTGGCTGGAGTGATCTTGGCAGTTTTGATGCTATTTATGATGTTTCTGATAAAGATGAAAATAATAACATAGTTAATTCTGATAATATAGTTATTGATTCAAAGAATAACTACATATACTCAGAAAAGGATAAAATAGTATCAACAGTAGGAGTTAATGATTTAATTGTGGTAGACAATAGGGATGCTTTACTAATATGTAAAAAGGATCAATCACAAAAAGTAAAAAAAATTGTGGAAACTTTAAAATCAAGAAATGACAGTAGGATAGAGTATCATGTTCAAGATTATAGACCTTGGGGGTACTACAAGGTACTTGAAGAAGATAAGGATTCTTTTAAGATTAAGAGAATAGAAGTGAGTCAGGGAAAGAAGCTAAGTTATCAGCTGCATCATCATCGTAGTGAACACTGGATTGTCGTTAAAGGTATGGCTAAAGTAACAATTGATGATATTGAGAGATTTGTGCCTGCAGGAGAAAGTATTTTTATAAAACCTGGACAAAAACACAGATTAGAGAATCCAGGTAAAATACCTTTAGAGATTATAGAAGTACAAATGGGTGATTACTTGGAAGAAGATGATATAGTAAGATTTGATGATGATTATGGAAGAAGGTAGTATTTTGTAAAGGGTCAGGCTCTTATAAAAAATGGAAATAAAAAAGTAAAACAGAGTAGACAGTTTACTCTGTTTTACTTTATACAAAAAATAATCATGGAATTGATTAGTTCAATGATTAAAAGTGAGTATTTAATTAACATCCATATCTTTTTCTTTATACATATAATAAATAATTGAAATATTGGAACTGTTAGGTTTATTATTAGTTATTTCATTCTGATTTGGTTTATTTGGTTTATATGAACTTTCAAATCGATTATAATCGCTTATTACCTGGCTTGATAGTATAGTTTTTTCAAAATTATTTATAACGGTATTTGAATCATCTCCAAAATATAGTTTGTCCTCATTTAAAACAGCAAGTAAATCATTAGTATAAGTAGTTAATTTTTTCTTGTCATTTGTTGTGTTTGTTTTCATAAATTGTTCATAATTAATTAATTTTGAAGTTGTTGTATCAATTAAGGATATTCTTTTATCAAGCACTTTATCAGAAAGTTGAAATTTGTGCTGATTATTTAATAAGCTCAAATTACTATAGTAAGATAAACAACTGCCTACAATAACCGCAATAATGATAAATAATGGGGTTATAATTGTATTCCAATTAAATTTGTTAGTGTGAGATTTATAATGTTCTCCCATTTTAACCCTCCTATGTAAAATAATAATTTACAATAAACATTATATAGCATAAATAAGTTGGATTCAATCGCAATTACCCCATGAGATGTAAAACAAATGTAAACAAATTCTAGCACCTCATAGAAAGAGCAATAAATTGCCAGAGACAAACAGTTTGGGATAGTAAGGGCAAACTTTTTTCATAGCCTACTGGTCCATATGAACAAAATGTAGGCAAGAAAAGAGCACTTGATTTTAAACTTGAATCAAGTGCCAATGTCATATAAAGTTTCTAGTGTGTATTAAATTATTAGTTAAATTGATTTTTTATTTTGCTGCAATAATTCCTAATAGTATACCAATTATATCAAAAATCATATCTATTATTGATTCCCATAAAGGATCTAACTGAACTACAACATCATAAATCTCTTTGAAAAAACCAAATATAAATACAATTAAACAAATTTTTAATAATCCTACTCGTTTTCGGAATATAGGAATAATGATTATTGGTAATATGAGATGTAATACCTTATGCCATTGAAATATTATTTGTAAATTCAAACTCCTCGCCCCCTAATACTTCTGTATTTTAACTGACAGAGGATTATTATTCAAAGAAAATTATATTAATTTTTTTGGAATTTTTTATGTCTTGTATTCAAAATGAGTTATGAGAATAGTAAAAGTGCCCTTTCCACAATAAAATATTAAGCATGTGTCCATATCCTTAATATTTTGATTGCTTTTTCTTCTTCAAGAACTTGGTATATTATTCTGTGTTGGATATTAATTCTCCTGGAATAAAATCCTTTTAGATCACCAACAAGTTTTTCGATCCTTCTAAAATACTTTCTCTCATGCCTGGTATATTTAAAAGATATAATGTTTCATGGATTGCTGACCAATCTTCTAGCAAGGAGCCAATTTCCAATTGCCTCCTAGTACCTCGGAGGAAGAGTAATATCGGAGGAAGAGTAATAAATTTCCAGAGGCAAGTAGTTTAGAGTAGTAGGCTCAAGGCAAACTTTTCGTACAGCCTGTCGAGGTATGTGAAAAAAATAGTGGAGCTAGGAGTTGGACAACCGAAATTTTGAACAAGTTCGGTTGTTTTTACGTTGAAGTTACCTTTAGCGAAGTTATTAAAATTATTGAATTATATGTAAAGCAATGCTAAAATGAAATTGAAAAGTTTATTTATTAGTAGGTAATTGTATTAAAATGAGGAACAAATAGAATTCTAATGCATGGAATTATAATAACAGAATAGAAAGGATTTAATATGCCAACTATATGTATGTTTAGAGGAATAAAGATCTATATTAATTATAGAGAGCATCTTCCATCACATTTTCATGCCGAATATGGAGAATATAATTGTTGTATCACTATTGATGATATAGAGTTACTTAGTGGTTCTATGCCAAATAAACAGCTTAAAATGCTGTTTGGATGGGCTGCTTTGCATCAAGAAGAATTGCAAGAAGAATGGTATCTTGCTCAACTGCAAAAAGAATTATTTCCAATAGAGCCTTTAAAATAAAAAATTGGAGGTGGGTGTTTTGGAAGCAAATTTAATTCCAGGTGAAGTTAGGGAATATTTTATAAAAGGATCTAGAAAAATTAAGAAGATAACTCCGAACAATGATTACACATTAGTCATAGCATTTGATAATGGAGAAACAAGAGTATATGATATGTCTAGGAACTTATTTGGAGTATTTGAAGTATTAAAAGATATAGATAAATTTAAGGAAGTATTTATAGATGAATCGGGGAATATTGCTTGGGATGTAGATAAAAATCTTGATTCGGCTGTAGTGTGGAATAATAGAAGTAAAGATTCAGCATATATGGAATCTATTCCTGTTTTAGCCAAGAGCTAATTTCCTAGCAAGTTCAGGGCAAGCTCTTTACAAAGGGGTCAGACCTTATGTGAAAAATGGAAATGAAATAAGAGAGAAAACAATCGAAGTTTATGGAGAAATTCGATTGTTTTTACGTTGAACAATAAATTAAGTAAAGTAAAAATATTAGTGTGAATAGTAAAATAATTTGATATACTTTATGTATTATTAAAGTTTCAATCGAAAGTAGATTTTCAAATGCCCAGTAGACTTTTGTTTTATATGGTAGAAATATGGAGAGATACACTCAAAAATACAGATAAAAATGAAAGGAAAAGAAAAGAAAGAATTTCAAGTTACCTGCAATAATTCCTATAGCGATATATAATGGGAAAAATAAATGGACAGCACATATAAGTTTTAAAGAAATATTAAGTGGTTATCAATTATTTGAAGAAAATGTTTTAGATTTTAAATATATATTTTTAGATGTAAATAGATATGATCAGGATGAACTATTTAGTATAGCAAATTTAGTATCATCAATATTTTTAATAGATCAAAGAATAGATGACAAGGAATTAATAAGAAGATTAAGGAAAATGGTATTTATATTAAAGAAAATAAAGCCGGAACAATATGATATATTTAGAAAATGGTTAAAAGGTATAATAAAGCCAAGACTGCCGAAGGAGATGCAAAAAGAGATAGAAAATGTATTAGAAAAAACAAATCAATGGGAGGTAGAATCTATGGTATATAATTTAGAAAGAGTAATAGATGATGTAAGGAAAAAAGGTATTGAAGAAGGAATAGAAAAAGGAATAGAAAAAGGAATAGAAAAAGGAATAGAAAAAGGTAAGATTCAAGTAGCAAGAAATCTTATAAAAATGGGAACAGATTTACTAACAGTTATAAAGGCAACTGGACTTACAGAAGAAGAAATTAGTAGTATAAAAAAAGATATAAATTAGAAATAATTGGTTATAATTGAGAACATACACAGATTTGTGTAAAATAGAATAGAAATGATAAAAACTAATTGGAAATTACTATAGGATACGTTTCTATAGTAATTTTTATTATGTTTTAACAAGTTGAAAAAACAATAGCAAGCAGCTAATTTCCGGCTGGTATGAATTATAGATATGTAGCTCAATTTAATATGGAAAGGAGTCTTTTAAATGGATCAATTTAAAGACATAAGATGGAGACAAAGGTTTGTAAATTTCGAGAAGTCATACAAATTATTAAGTAAATATATTAATCAACCTCTTAAAACAGAATTAGAACGTGCTGGCATTATACAGTTTTTTGAGATTGCCTTTGAACTATCCTGGAAATTGATGAAGGATTACCTGGAAGCACAAGAATTATATACAAAAAGTCCAAGGGAAACAATCAAGCGAGCTTATCAAATAGGGTTAATTGATGATGGACATATTTGGATAGATGCCCTTTCAGATAGAAATTTGACTGTGCATACTTATGACGATAAATTGGCAGAGAAAATGGTTAGGGATATAGTGCAGAGCTATTTTCCTGAACTAAAAAAACTTTATGAAAAGTTGATTAAGGAGCTTTAAAATGTTCGGATTATTGGAGAGAGATTTAAAATACATACTGGAGGCTGTTAAAAAATATTCAGAAATAGAGGAAGTGATTATTTTCGGCAGCAGGGCTATGGGTAATTATAAAAAAGGCTCTGATGTTGACATAGCATTAAAAGGTGAATATGTAAATAGAAAAATAGTATGCAGACTTAGTGATGATTTAAATGAAGAGTATCCACTACCGTATTTTTTTGATGTGGTAAATTATAATGATATTTCAAATGAAGAGCTTAAAAAGCATATTGACAATGTAGGAAAAACTATTTATAAAAGGAAAGATTAAATCCTATAAAAAAAGGAAGAGAAGAAGGAAAAGAACAAGCTAGGTTAAAGGATGTAGAAAGGGTTTTAAAACTAGTCAATAAAAAATTCAATTATTCAGATAGAACTTTTGATGAAAGGCTAAAAAAGCAAGTAGTGATGAACTAAATTTAATTATTGAAAATATTTTGGATATAGAAAAAATGGAGGATTTAACTAGATATTTGAGTTGATTTAGCAAACCCTTAATTTCTAACTTTTAATCCACAGCTGAAATATTCCAAGATATTCATGTAAAGCAATTCCTGTAGTATTGAAACTATCATAGGAAGGAATAAATGATTTAAGGTCTATACTTACATGAGTATTGGTAAAATAGCCAGTAGGGTAGGGTATAGCTGTTTTTATACCGGCATTGGAAAAATTCATCATTGAACGTTTCATATGGAAAGCTGATGTTACTATTATAGGTTTTGAAAAGTGATATTTATTTAGAATTTTAGCGGTAAATTTTGCATTTTCTGTTGTAGTACGGCTGCTATTTTCTATTATTATGTTATTTTTGTTAATATTTAAATCCAGCAATTGTCTTTTGGCAATTTCAGATTCTGTTCCAGTTGAAGCATAGACCTTGCCGCCAGACAAAATTATAGGTAAATTTGTTTTATTATGTATACGCAGTGTGGTTAGTAAACGGCTGGGGGCAGAACCAGAAAGCCCCCCGGTACCGCTGAAGTCCGGGGAATCAAGTGTAGCACCCCCACCAAGCATGATAATTACATCGCCATTTAGTTTTTGGGGAGGAATAAAAGTATATTCCAGTGAGTGAATTGCTAAATTTGCAGTAAGGGGAATTGAAACCACGTAAATTAGGACAGCTATTGATATTGTTAATTTTGGAATTTCCTTTTGAGATTTATATTGAAGCAGGGCTGAAATCAGTAGTATAATGATAAAGCAGCCAGGAGGAAGAATCAAGCTAGCTATGAACTTAGCAAAATATATCACAATAACACCTCTTTATATCAATCTGTTTTCACCGTATCCTGGTTTTTTTAGAAGAGCAAACATATTATTTTTATAGGCTTCAACTCCAGGCTGATCAAATGGATTTATTCCCATCAAATATCCACTGATTGCGCAAGCTTTTTCGAAAAAGTATACCATATATCCAAAATAATAAGAGGTAAGTTCAGGTATATTTACAATCATTACTGGAACATCTCCATCACTATGGGCTAGCACTGTCCCCTTCAAAGCTTGGTAGTTTATAAAACTCATTGATTTACCTGCAATAAAGTTTAATCCATCTAAATTGTCTTTGTCTTCTTCTATAATTATTTCTTTTCTGGATTTTGTTACATTTATAAAAGTTTCAAATAATATCCTAAGCCCCTGTTGTATATATTGTCCCATGGAATGTAAGTCCGTTGAGAAATCTGCCGCTGCAGGAAATATACCTTTATTATCCTTTCCCTCACTTTCTCCAAAAAGTTGTTTCCACCATTCTCCAAAATAATGAAGACAAGGCTCAAAATTTACCATAATTTCAGTAGTCTTACCCTTTTGAAATAATATATTCCTAACTGCAGCATACCTGTACGCTGCATTTTTATCTAAGTATTCACTACTGTAGGCTTCCCTGGCATCTGCTGCGCCTTGCATAATATCGTCTATATTAATTCCTGCTACTGCTATAGGAAGTAACCCTACTGCAGTTAATACAGAATATCTTCCACCTATGTTGTCTGGAATAACAAAAGTTTCATATCCCTCTATATCCGCCAATGTCTTTAAAGCTCCTCTTTTCTTATCCGTAGTAGCATATATTCTATGCCTTGCCTCTTCTTTACCATATTTTTTTTCTAATAAATTTTTGAATGTCCTAAATGCAATAGAGGGCTCTGTAGTAGTACCTGACTTGGAAATAACATTTATAGATATGTCCATACCTTCTACCGCTTCCAGCAAATCTTTCATATAAGTTGAACTCATATTATTTCCTGCATAAAGTACAATAGGTCCCTGCCTTTTATCTTTAGATAAAATGTTACTAAATGTATGTGAAAGCATTTCAATAGCAGCTCTAGCTCCCAGATAAGAACCGCCTATTCCCATAATTATAAATACATCTGAAGTATGCCTGATTTTTTCAGCTGCCACTTTTATTCTGTTAAATTCTTCTTTATCATAACTTACGGGTAAATCTACCCATCCTAAAAAATCACTTCCTGCACCTGTTTTACTTTCTATCATATTGTGGGCAACAGATACAAAAGGCTGTAAATTATCTATATCATTCTGACTAACACAGGAGTAAATTTTACTTAAATCCAAACCTATACCTTTTTCCAACATCGCTTTACTTGCACCTCCAGTAAATTTGTTCTAATTTAATTTAAATTTCATATAACCATATACTATGTATTATAGAGTATATTGATAATATTTTCAATTAATTATATGATATTTCAGGATAACAACAGCTTACGCTGTAAATTTGTCAATAAAAAATTTTATTGACAAATTAAAAGTTCTAATTTATTATTTATTGTAAGCAAATAAACTGATGAATAAGAATAGTATTCTGGAATTATATGTTTTTAGAGAGTCGCAGTCTTGGTGGAATGCGATAACATTTATCTAGATGAATGGACTTATGAAGGCAGTCTGAAAGGATTTTTTCCAAGTAGGCACTGGCGGGAACTCTACCCGTTATCAAGTGAGCATGTATTATTATGTATATGAAAAGAGTGGGTAATTTTTTACCAATTTGGGTGGTATCGCAGGAGTAAAAGCTCTTGTCCCTTTTACTAGGGACAAGAGCTTTTTATATTCTTTAAAGTAAAATTTGAAAAGGGGGTTAAAATTAAATGAGTAAAGTACCTTATAGAGTTTATTTGTCAGAGGAGAAAATACCACATAAGTGGTACAATATTAGAGCTGATATGAAAGAACAACATGAGCCCTATATAAATCCAGGTACCATGAAAACTGCAAAAGTTGAAGATCTATATCCTGTATTTTGTGAAGAACTTGCAAAACAAGAAATAGATGATAAAACTAGATATGTAGATATTCCAGATGAAGTTCTTGATTTTTATAAAGTCTATCGTCCATCACCTCTTTGTCGGGTATATAATTTGGAAAAAGCACTTGGTACGCCTGCAAAGATTTACTACAAGTTTGAGGGAAATAATACCTCTGGCAGTCATAAGTTAAATTCTGCCGTAGCACAGGTTTATTATGCAAAGAAACAAAGGATTACTTCTCTTACTACAGAAACTGGAGCCGGTCAATGGGGTACAGCTTTATCTGAGGCTTGTGCATATTTTGAAGTACACTTAACAGTCTATATGGTTAAGGTATCTTCCCAGCAGAAGCCTTATCGAAAGGCAATTATGGAAACCTTTGGGGCAAAAGTTATTTCAAGTCCATCAGATACAACAGAAGCTGGACGCTCTATCCTTGCTAAGAATCCAAATACAGGAGGCAGTCTTGGTTGTGCTATTTTATAGCAGTTGAACCTGCTTCTTGTCCATCTCTTACTAGAGGAAAATATGCCTATGATTTTTGTGATACGGAAATGATCACTCCTCTGGCAAAGATGTATACATTAGGTTGTGAGTTTATTCCTTCTGCTAACCATGCAGGTGGGTTACGTTATCATGGTATGAGTCCGGTTCTTTCAAAGCTTTATCATGATGGATATATTGATGAAGCTCGTGCTGTAGAGCAGACAAAGATATTTGATGCTGTTGTATTGTTTGCAAAGTATGAAACAATATTACCTGCTCCAGAATCTTCCCATGCAATTCGTGTGGCTATTGATGAAGCACTTAAGTGTAAAGAAATAGGGGAGGCAAAGACAATTTTATTTGGTCTTACCGGAACAGGTTATTTTGATATGCAGGCATATATACAGTATAATGAAAATAGTACGTTTAAAATATGGGATTTATGTAAATATTTTTGCCTAAAACTTTTTGACAGTGACCTAAACTCATTTCTTAACACTTCTGTTTGAAATGTGATATTATTATTTTTAGGAGTAAGTCCCGATTCTAAAAATATGGCATGCTCTTTGGCTGTTCTCGTAAAAAACAAGTTTAATTCTAACGATTGTCTAACAAATTCACTGTTAGATAGCATAGTACAAGCTCCTTGTTAATTAATTCACTTACACTATATTAATGTTATATTATCTTTAGAATAGATATGGGTAATAAACTAAATTTGGACTCTATACTTCTGCTAACTTTGTGGAGAATCTTAGAAATATCTCGCGGGTTGTTCCTATATAATACTTTGACATAGTTAAATCGTTATATTCCGCATTTAAAACTTAACTATATACAAATAGTACCATAAATAAATTATTATTGAGACAGATAATTATATGTTTACATAAAAAAGTGAACATTATAAATTATTTGTAAGTCGTTCATATTTAGCCGCTTTTGATGTTTCCAAATTTGGGTATTCAACAACCTATTATTTATAAAGTTATATTGTAGCAAGAGACTTATTTGTAGGGCTTTGTATCCAATTTCCTTTATAATCATATCGTGAACCGTGGCAAGGACAATCCCAGGTTAATTCATCAGCATTCCAGTGAAGTTCACATCCTAAATGGGCACATTTGGTTGATACTGTAAAGACATTTCCATCATTATCTTTATAAACTCCAACCTTTTGATCCTTATAGTCCACAATTCCACCGTGACCTCTCTCAATATTTTTCAGATTTTCATCAGGAATATCTATCCTCTGTGCAATAAAGTTCTTTGCTGTTGTTATAAGATCCTTGGCAGCATTTTTCATAGATGTTGATATATCAAATCTTTCAGGTGAAAATATTTTTGAAAAGTCATTTTCCTTTTCAAGAATCATATCACTTATTATGATTGCAGCTGCCATTGAACTTGTCATTCCCCATTTTTTAAATCCTGTCTCAACATAAATATTAGGAGTTTTTGATGAGTAATGCCCTATGTAAGGTATATTATCTAAGGTCATACAATCTTGTGCCGACCAATGATATTTTTCCATGGAATTTGGATAAAACTTTTTGGCTGCTTTTCTTAATTTATCATAAGCTCCACCTTCCTCATTTTCACCAGTTCTTTGAGCTATGCCTCCAAGCAATAATAAGTTTTTATAATTTCTAAATGAATATGAGTTTTTATCAATGCCTATATACATTCCATTTACATTTTGGGCATTTTCTAAAGCTATAACATAAGATCTTTCCTGATGTATTCTCATAAAATAATAGCCTGGAGTATTTAAAAATGGATAATGTGTTGCTACCACTATTTTATTTGCTTTAATTTCTATCCCATCCTTTGTAACTACAGAATTTTCTTCGGTAATATCAAGTGCTGTTGTATTTTCATAAATAGTCAATTTTTCTGAAATTGGTTTTAAAAATTTAAGTGGATTAAACTGCGCTTGATTCTTAAATTTCAATGCCATTTTGACCTTAAAAGGAAGATTTACCTTATCCACTAATTCTGCATCTATTTCTAACTTCTTGGCTGCACTATATTCATTTTCAAGACTTTGAGTATTATCTAAAGAATACACATATGCATCCTTGTATTCAAAATTACAATCAATATTTTCTTCATCAATTATTTCCTTATATCTTTGTATTGCAAGTCCATTAGCCTTAGCATATTGCCTTGCTCCCTCTTTACCAAATTTTTTTATCAAATTATCATAAATTAAGTCGTGCTGGCATGTTATCTTTGCAGTTGTATTTTTTGTAACTCCGCTTGCAGTGGTTTTTGCGTCAATAACAACAACTTCTTTTCCGCTTTTGTTAAGCATATATGCTGTCAGAAGGCCAGCCATTCCAGCTCCTATTATAACAGTATCGCATTCTATATTTTTATTTAAAGCTTCTCTTTTTCTAAAATCGACCTCGGAATTCCATACACTTTCCATGTAAATCACCTCATACTTAATATTCCACTTTTTTTGCAATATATACAGATTTTTAGTATAAGATAGGTTGATTTAGGTTATAAATACTCAACTTTTTAACTCTCATCGGTCTGAAGGGACAATTTTTGTTCAAAATCTTGACTTTTTAAAATAACTGGTTATAATAAAGTTATATAAATCATACAAATCATACTTTTGATACAATACCAACAATGAATGGAGGAAATAATATGAAGCACCCAAATGACAAGTATGCGTGGACAGTAAAAATCGGTGAAAAAGGACAATTTGTTATCCCAAAAGAAGCCAGAGATATTTTTGATATCAATCCCGGCGATACCATTATAGTTCTTGCTGATAAGAAGAAAGGTATTGCTATACCCCCAAAATCACTGTTTACAAAACTGACCAAAACAATTTTTGACGGAGGCCTTCCGAAAAGAGAGGATGATGAAGAATGAGTGTACTTGAAGTAAAAAATCTGTGTAAGAAATACCCTGCTATTTTAAAGAATAATGCACAACTGTTACAAATTGAATTATATGAAAATACAGGAGGTTACTTATGAGAAAAAATTATTTGGATAATATTCGTTGGGGTATTATCATATTAGTTGTTATTTATCATGTAGTATACATTTTCAATAGTGTGGGAGTAATATCTAATATCGGGGTAAAGGGAATACCACAGATGGATGTAATACTGTATTTTATATATCCATGGTTTATGGCTTGTTTATTTTTAGTAGGAGGAATATCTGCACGTTATTCTTTACAAAAGAGAACCGGAAAACAATTTGTAAAAGAGCGTGTCAAAAGGTTGTTAGTGCCTTCAATTGCAGGTATTTTTATTTTGGGTTGGATAAGTGGTTATGTCACAAATCATTATGTAGATATGTTTGGTGGTAAAGGAAATCTTATTCCAAGTTTTATAAAATATCTGATTTATTCACTTTGCGGAATAGGACCTTTGTGGTTTGCACATGAATTATTTTTAGCGTCTATGATATTGTTGCTATTTAGAAAATTTGACAAAGACGATAAATTATGGAAAATCTGCAAAAAAGTAAATATGGTAATTATCTTACTGTTGTTCTTTGCAGTATGGGGAAGTTCTTTCATTTTAAATACACCTCTTATTACTGTATATCGCAATGGTATCTATATTTTTATGTTTTTACTCGGATATTATGTTTTTTCACATGATGAAGTGCAGGAAAGACTGAAAAAATGGCATTTACCACTTTTAATTTCCGCAGTTATTTGTGGAATTGCTTATACAATTTATTATTATGGAGATAATTATACCACACCAGCCTGTTTACAAAGTGCATTTACTAATTTTTATCTATGGATAATTATTCTTGCAATTTTAGGCTGTGGAAAGGCATGGTTTAATGGAACAAATCACTTTACAGAATATATGAACAAAAGAACCTTCGGAATATATGTGTTGCATTATCCAGTTTTAATAATGAGTGCATATTTGTTAACCACATATTTGCAATTACCAATGCTGTTATATTATTTTATTTTATTAGTCATTGAGATTATGGCAATGCCTTTTCTATATGAAATAATAAGCCATATCCCTGTGCTAAGTTTCTTGCTTTTAGGAATATCAAAGCATTCTAGTTAGAAAGAGTAAATAATGTGTATTATTTGTATATTATTAAGTTATTGGAGGTTGTTCAAATGTCAAATCTTACCCTGCCCAAAATTCTTGTAATTTCTACTTCATATTCTGCATCTGCTTTATCTGCTGCTGTTGGATTTAGCGTAACTAGTTCATATACTATATCTCCTAGTTATAGTGTATATTTATCATCATAATGACTATTTGATATGATATAATGTTTATAAGGGCATAAATATTTTTTAGATAGCCACCTCCCAGGTTTTTATCTCTCATAAAGAGGTCATTGCGGTAATCGACAGCAGAGGAGGTGGCGGCATGAGTGGATATATTATTATTACAGCTATGGCATGTGTTACTATAGTTGGTATAGTGGGTATTTTTTCTATACTTGCATACTTAAAAGAAAGAGCTATTCTTAAGTATAAGAATAACTCTAGTGTTAACGATAATGAAATTTCAATTACCGTTGATGATAATAAAGATAAAAACTCAAAAAATTAAAATGCACCCTCCGAAAGTGCATTTTAATTAAATCTAAAAAGTAATATATGTAAAACCGCAATGGCTTCTTTTAAATATATTATACCACAAATATCTTAAGATTAAACTTAAAATATTTACATATTCACTGTTATCAATATTTATTATACTAACTTTTATTAATTTTTTTCATATATTCATTTAAAATTAAATCTAATTTTTGACTTTCATTAATTATTTTAGGACTAGATAAATTTTCACTTTGCTTCATTTCCTGTTTCAATAGCTCCCGTTGTTTTTCTAATTCTTTTAGTAACTTGACTTTTTTCACAAAACATCTCCTTTTATAAAGGTTATTAAAATGCTATTAAAAAGCTAGAGGAATTATCTATAAGTATTAATTCCTCTAATTCAATTTAAAATGGGGTAATACCCTTATATATTGAGTTTTGGATAAATAAGTTAATAGAGCTTTGTTCACCGAATCCAAAAGAAATTTTTGATAAAAGGGTAAGTTTTTCTACTAGGCTTATGCTTGTTTATAATATGGGATTAATACCAGAACAACTATATATTAATATTAAGAAATTTAATACACTTAGAAGTAAATATACGCACAATCTTGATTATGATTATCAGGTAACAGTTACTTTTTGTACTTTTCCATCTTTTATCTTTATAATTCTATCCGCTTTACTTGCTATATTTTCATCGTGGGTTACAATAATAAAAGTTGTATCAAATTTGCTATTTATACTTCTAAATAAATTATATATCTCCCTGGCATTAGTAGAATCTAAATTTCCTGTAGGTTCATCTGCTAAAATTATTTTAGGTTTATTCATAAGTGCCCTAGCTATAGCCACCCTTTGCTGCTCTCCTCCAGATAAATCATAAACATTCTTTTTTCTAAGATCTGCAATACCTACTAAATCCAGGAGCTCCTTCGCCCTATCTTTGGCCTTTTTTCCACAAAAAAAACGTTTTATTCTATAAGGCATAAGCACATTTTCTATAGTATTAAATTCAGGAAGAAGATAATGAAACTGAAAAATAAACCCTATGGTGGTATTTCTAAAAGAAGCCAAGGACCTTCTCCCCATATCTTTTATAGTCTTCCCTTGAATGTATACCTGACCTTCTGTAGGATTATCTAAAATACCCATTATATTTAATAAAGTAGTTTTTCCACTTCCTGATGCCCCTATTATGGAATTAAAAGAACCCTCCGGTATAGATAAGTTAATATCATATAAAACTTTATTTTTAATTCTCCCCCCAAAAACTTTACTAACATTTTTAAGTTCAATAATATTATCCATTTTTTATTACCTCCACAGGATTAAGTCTAAAAGATTTAAGTGCAGGGAAAAATGCTGCAAAAGTTGAAGCAGCTATGTCAATAGCACAAGATAACTTAATAAATCTATAGTTTACAACTATATCAACTAAAGGTAATCCTTTAGAATTAACTATATACCTATTGAATCCTTTTATATAAATCCATGTAAAAAATAACCCTAATGCCATACCTAATACTCCTAGAATAAATGCCTGTACAAAAAATATAAAACCTGCACTGCTATCCCTTATTCCCATAGCTTTTAATATTCCTATCTGTTTATATTTTTGAACTACACTTATACCAAGTATACTTATGATGCTAAGAACAGCTGCAAGAAGTACAAAAAATTGGATTATAAGAGTACAAATTTTTTGACCAATCATGCCACTGGCTAAAAACTGATTTTGATCTTTCCAGTTTTGAACCTTTAAGTTTTCATCAGAAAGTACTTTTTCTATAGCTTTTGCCTCTAAGTCCGCATTATATATATCCTTCACTCCTATTTCTATAGAAGTAACTTTATCACCAAAACCAATCAACTGCTGCACTGCAGTTAAATCTGTAATAATCCAGGTAACATTTATCTTAGAAGCACCTAAATCAAAAAACCCTACTACATTCAAAGTTAATTTTTTTCTGCTTATAGTAAATATGTCAATATTATCTCCTAATTTAAGACCTAATTTTTCTTTTAAGTCTTTTCCTATAATAACTTGTCCAACATTTTCATACATCTTTCCCTCATATATATTATATTTCATACCATATAATGCACTTACATCTTCAGGAATAAAGCCTCTCACCTGAACTGGCTGATTTGCATTTTCAAGCTTGATAAAAGCCTGACAATCAGCCACAGGTGCCACATGATTTACATTTGAATCTCCATTTATAATTTTGCTTTTTTTATCCTGCCAATTTTCAATACCTCCACTATGAGAGTAAACTGTAACCTGAGAGGAGTCCGCAATAATTTTATTTAAAATGGTATTTTCAAGTCCACTGCTTAAAAGCCCTATAAAAATCTGAACAGAAACCCCCACGGCTATGCCAAGTATTATAACAAAAGTCTGTATTTTACTGTGTTTTAAAAATTTCCAGGCTATTTTAAATGCTGCAAACATTATAACCTCCTAATTTACATTTATTATTTCATATCTAAAAGTATAGAAAAACCTATTTTTTAGATACCTTAGCTATAATTATAGCTAATATTTATAAAGCCAACAACAAATATAAAAATAATTATGAAGTCTAAATAATAATATCATTTTTTTGTATACAAATGTGTTAAAATAAAGTAAATATTATAAATTTAAGATAGAATAGAGGGGAAAAATTCGATAAAGCATTTAAGGAAGAAATAGTTGCAAGAATATTAGCTGGTGAAATAACGACAAGTTTAATGGCGAAGGAATTAGGTGTACATTACAAGAGTCATAGAATCTATGGTTCACCTCAGATAACTAAAAATCTACCTGATGATCAAAAAGCCAGTAAAGGGCGTGTAGCCAGATTGATGAAGGTACACGCGCTCTAAAGTGTCAAGGAAATATAAAGCGACCACAAATTCAAAGCATAATCTAACATTCTCAACAGGAATTTTACAGCTAAAAAACCCAATCAAAAATGGGTATCGGATATAACCTACATCTCAACAAAGGAAGGTTGGCTTTATCTTGCTGGTGTAATGGGTCTATATGGCCGCTGGCTTGTAGGTTGGGCTACGGATAGCCATATGAGAACTAAACTTATGGGACTAACCCTTACCTTAGGAAGATTGTTGTGAACTATGTTTGAATGGCATTAAACTTTTGATTATGGCCTCTTCCTGTTGTTGTGTTATTGTTCCGTTCTTTACAAGAGTATCAAATTTTTGTTTGAAAAATGCATTTAGGTTGTCAATATGTTCTTTTCTACAGGAACGAAATAAATTTTCCACTTCTGTCTTTTGGTCTTTAGTTATTGTTCCGTTGTTTACTAATTCATCCAATCCGTTATTGATAGAACTTCTAAAATTTTTTCCCTGCTTTTTGGAAGAGGAGATTACTTTCTTTATGGAAGATTCCTGTTCTTTGGTTAAGGTACCATTTTTGACTAGAGTATCTAATTTATTCTTTGAACATTTATGATTTTTTTTCATAAATTTATGAAAATCATTGGATTTTATTAAGTCCAGTGCTGCATTTTCTTGCTGGGCAGTTATGATATTATTTTTTACCAGTTCATCAAGGCGGGACTTGTAATCCAAATGTTTATGATCATTATTTTTTGATGGTGTGGTGATTTCATTTACTGTAGATACATTTTTAGTTGATGAAGCATTAACTGTGATGCAATTAATATTTAATGAAGTTAAAATAGTTAGAACAGTTATTATTTTAATATTCTTTTTTAACATTTTATTCCCCTCCTAAAATATATTTTTTTATAGTTTGCCAATTTATTTGGTAATTATTCGTCATATATAGTAGGGGGCTTCACTTTTATAGAAGCAAAATTTTGTAGAGTATTTATGAATGAAAATTTAGAGACTTTTATTATTTAATAATTGACACATTATAATACAATTAGTATAATGTATTACGACGTGTAAAATATAAATAATATGAAATTTTAAAAATCAATAAACTAGGTTCTTATCAAGAGAGGTGGAGGGACTGGCCCTATGAAACCCAACAACCGGCATTTATTTTAATATGTATCGGTGTTAATTCCTGCAGAGTTAATTTTATACTCTGAAAGATGAGAAAAGTGGCCGTTTTATAAAAGTTTGGGATATTAAAAGCTATTTTTCTTAAATAAGAAAAATAGCTTTTTTAATTATTTAAATCAATTGAAGGGAGGGTGTTTTATGAAATGATAAAAGTTAAAAATCTATACAAGAAGTTTAATGAGCTTACAGTTTTAAAGGGTATTAACCTGGAAATAAAAAAGGGGGAGGTTATTGCAATAATAGGTCCCTCTGGTACAGGTAAATCGACTTTGTTAAGATGCATAAATTATTTAGAAACTCCAGACAAGGGTACCATAGAAATAGGAAAATTAAAAATAGACTTTGAAAAAATAACTAAAAAGCAAATACATGAATTGAGGAAGCATACATCCATGGTATTTCAAAGTTATAATCTTTTTAATAATAAAACAGCAATAGAAAATATTATGGAACATTTAACTATAGTAAAAAAAATAAATAAAATTGAAGCTGAGAAAATAGCAATGGATATATTGAGACAGGTTGGATTGGTGGATAAAAGAGATTATTATCCATCCAAGTTATCAGGCGGCCAGCAGCAAAGAGTTGGCATAGGCAGGGCTATGGCTGTGAATCCAGATATAATGTTATTTGATGAACCTACATCTGCTTTAGATCCTGAATTGGTTGGAGAAGTGCTGGATGTTATAAAAAAACTTGCTGAAAAAGATACCACAATGATTATTGTAACCCACGAAATGAGATTTGCTAAAGAAGCAGCAGATAGAGTCATGTTTATGGACAGCGGAAGTATAGTAGAAGAAGGGACTCCGCAGGAGGTATTTGATAATCCTAAGAATCCAAGAACTATAAAATTTTTGAAACAGGTTCAATTTAACTAAATGTGAAACTTAAATTCATATTGCAATATTATAAAAATTTTGAAATAAGTAATTATTATTAATTTTAATTTATAGGGGGTACAACCATGAAAAAAATTGGCTTACTAATTAGTGTTTTATTGATATTTGCTGTAGCTCTTACAGGATGCGGAGCTAGTAAAGGTGACAATAAATCTGCAACTAATGCAACCAACGATACTGATTTACTGTCCAAGATAAAAAAAGATGGAGTAATACGAATTGGCACTGAAGGAACCTATTCACCATTTACATTTCACGATAAAAATGAAAAGTTAACTGGTTTTGATGTGGAAATAGCAGAGGAAGTGGCTAAACGTTTAGGTGTAAAAGCCCAATTTGTTGAAACAAAATGGGATGGAATGTTTGCTGGATTAGATGCCAAAAGGTTTGATATCATAGTTAATGAGGTTGGAATAAAGCCAGAACGTCAGAAAAAATATGATTTTTCAACTCCATATATAGTTACAAAGGGAGTGCTTATAGTTGCTAAAGACAATGAAGATATTAAAAAGTTTGAAGATTTAAAAGGTAAAAAATCTGCACAAACATTAACTAGCAATTATGCCGAACTTGCCAAATCTTATAATGCTGAAGTTGTACAAGATGATGGATTCAATCAGTCCATTGACTTAATACTTTCCAAACGTGCAGATGCAACTATTAATGATAATATATCCTTTTTAGATCTAAAAAAGCAAAAACCAGATATAGCAGTAAAAGTAGTTGATGAACAGCCAGATGCAGCTTCCAATGGAATTATGTTTAGAAAAGGAAATAAAGAATTGGTAGATGCTGTAAACAAGGCATTAGCCGATATGAAATCAGATGGCACTTTTCTAAAGATATCCAATAAATGGTTTAATTCCGATGTATCTAAATAGTAATAGGGTGATAATATGCATATAAGTGATGGAGCAATAAGAATAATACAAATATTACAAGATTCTTTTTTTCCTTTGTTAAAAGCTGGTATTCAATTTACTGTGCCGCTTACATTAGAATCGTTTATTCTGGGGTTGGTTCTTGCATTAGTAACAGCTTTAGCCCGTATATCAAATGTTAAGCCTTTTGTACTATTGGCACGTTTTTATGTATGGATTATAAGAGGAACTCCTTTATTAGTACAATTATTCATTATATTTTATGGATTGCCAGCGGTGGGTATAACAATGGAACCACTGCCAGCAGCTATTATTGGATTTACATTGAGTGTGGGAGCATATAATTCTGAAATAATTAGGGCTGCTATTTTATCAATACCTAAAGGTCAGTGGGAAGCGGCATTTTCTGTAGGTATGACAAATACTCAAGTAATCCGGCGTATTATTTTACCTCAGGCAGTACGGGTTTCTGTGCCACCTCTGTCTAATTCTTTTATATCACTGGTTAAAGATACTTCACTTGCTGCCAGCATTACCCTAACTGAAATGTTTCAGGTGGCACAAAGAATAACAGCATCAACCTATGAACCTCTGTGGTTATATAGTGAAGCTGCATTTATATATTTAATATTTTGTACGGTGCTGTCTTCAATTCAAAATAAAATTGAGCTGAAGGTGGAAAAATACATATCTATATAAGATAAGGCAAAATGCTTATATTTAAGCATTTTGTCAGCAATATGTTGTATGGCTAAGCCTGTACAAACTATTATAGACAGCAGGTATATGTGGATCTATTTTAAACTAGTATAAATTATCTCTAAATTATTTTTCATACTTTCAATGTAGTTTTTGTTATCCTCTTTACTTTCAAGTGTATATATTTTTTCGACCTTGGCGCCTATTTCATTGGCCAGGGTGGTAGATACTTTAGGACTTACCATGTCTTCCATAAATATAGTTGTTATTTTATCTTGTTTGCAGTAATCTATCAGTTCTTTTAATTTTTTTGTAGAAGGTTCTCCTTCTGCAAATATATTTTCTACACTGTTTTGATTCAGACCATAATCTCTACAGAGGTATGCAAAGGCAGCATGGCCTGTTACAAAATTTTTGTTTTTCACGGTTTCAAATTTTTTAGTATATTCATTATGGAGATCCTTTAGTTGTTTTGAAAATTCATCATAATTTTTTTCATAGAATTCTTTATTTGAAGGGTCCACTTTAACTAAAGCATCTTTGATATTTTTGGATTCAACTTCTGCACCCTTTAAACTAATCCAAATATGAGGATCATATTCCCCATGTTCTTTTATTTCTTCAGCGTCAGTATTTTTGATGGGATTTGAGTCCTTTGAAGCATTTACTACAACTAAATTTTTATTATCAATAGATTTTAAAATCTTGTCTGTCCAGGATTCCATGCCTAGTCCATTGTATATAAATACATTGGCATTGCTTAAATTCTTAAGACTTTCTGTAGTTGGTTCAAAATCGTGAGGTTCCGTTCCATTAGGAACTATTGTAGTAATGGCAATTTTATCTTTTCCAATAGCTGAAGCAAATTCTTTCATGGCATTAAAGGATACTACAACTTTTATTTTGGATTGGGAGTTTGTATTAGTAGTTTCAGCCGTTTTGCTGCTGCAGCCGGCAAAAATAAACATGAAAGAAGTAATTAGAAAAGAGCATAATACTATTTTGCATATCTTGTATTTTTTACACACTTGTATTTCCACTCCTTAAAAAATGATATTTAGATGCAAATGGTTTGCATCTAAATATATAATACTTAATAAAAAAGATATTGTCAATCATATAGAATATTATTACAATTGGAGATGAATCACTTGATTTTTTTGTGATATAATAAAAGAAATAAGAAAATAGTAAAATATTATTAAAAGGAGTGAGCATTCATAATTGAATGATGATATACGTTGGAAACAAAGATTTTCTAATTATAATAAAGCTGTATTTCACTCATTTAAATCATGAAGAATTAAAAAAGCACATAGAGCGAGTTGGAAAAGTAATTTATGAAAAGTAGCTATCACTGCAAGTAGTAATAGCTGCTTTTAAAATTAAACTATTCCCTGCTCCATCATAGCTTCTGCTACTTTTAGAAAGCCGGCTATATTGGCACCGACTAAATAGTTTCCTTTGTGACCATAAGCTTCTGCTGCATCGTAGGTATGCTCATGAATGCTGGACATAATGTGGCGCAGGCGGGTATCAACTTCATAAAAAGTCCAGCTTGTACGGATGGAATTTTGACTCATTTCCAGTGCGGAAGTGGCCACTCCGCCGGCATTGGCTGCTTTTCCAGGGGCATAGAGTGTTCCTTCACTTTGTAAAAGTTGTATAGCCTCAATGGTTGTAGGCATATTTGCACCTTCAACAACCATTTTTACACCATTTTTAATAAGAGTTGAGGCATCCTTTGCATTCAGTTCATTTTGTGTGGCACAGGGCAGGGCAATATCACAAGGAATGGACCATATACCTTTACCTTTGTGATATTCTGCATTTTTGTGAATGGATACATAATCTCTGAGACGGCTGTGGTTAACCAGTTTGATTTTTTTCACTGTTTCTAAATCTACCCCTTCTTTATCATATATCCAACCTGTGGAATCACTAAGCGCTATGACTTTCCCATTTAATGCCATGGCTTTTTCAGCAGCATAGATAGCTACATTGCCTGAACCTGAAATGACAATTTTCTTGTTTTTAATGGAATCGTTTTTAATTTTCAGCATTTCTTCTGCAAAATAAATTACACCATAACCGGTTGCCTGGGTGCGGGCTAATGATCCCCCGTAAGTTAACCCTTTCCCAGTTAAAACACCATGAAAACGATTGGTCAGTCTTTTATACTGACCATAAAGATATCCAATTTCACGACTTCCAACACCAATATCACCGGCAGGTACATCTGTATCCGGCCCTATATGATGAAAGAGTTCAGTCATGAAACTCTGGCAAAATACCATTATTTCATGATCGGATTTGCCTTTGGGATCAAAATCCGCACCGCCTTTACCGCCTCCGATAGGCATACCGGTCAGTGAATTTTTAAAGATCTGCTCAAAACCAAGAAATTTGATGATACTGAGATTGACAGAGGGGTGAAAACGAAGTCCTCCTTTATAAGGGCCAATGGCACTGTTGAATTGCACACGAAATCCACGGTTTACCCTTACCTTTTTGTTGTCATCCACCCAGGGTACACGGAACATCAAAACTCGTTCAGGTTCCACTATACGTTCCAAAAGTCCCATCTCTTTAAAGTGGCTGTTGGAATCAATTACAGGTCTAATAGAATTCAGAACTTCTGTGACAGCTTGAATAAACTCTTTTTGCGGGGCATCTTTTTTAATGAGTTCTTCCAGTACGGAATCAACGTAAGACATAATGATCACTCCTATCCTTTAGCAGTAGTTTTAATTATAGTAAAAAAAAGCAATTTATACAACATAAAACTGAAAATTAATTTATAAAAATCATATATCTTTTTTATTGAATTCATATACACCAACAATTATAAAAATAACAAATACTGCCAGGGATATTATATACATATAATTGGGGTAGGGAAAATTTAAATTTGAACCATTTAAAAGTGCCCTTCCAGGATAAGCCCAGGGAAATAATATCCAGTATCTGGTGTTGTTTATAAGTACTGATGGAAGAGAAAATACCACTCCCACTCCTAAAGGAACTGCAATGTTTTCAAATTTCATGGTCAAGTAGTATTGAATTGCTATAACAGGAAGTGAAGCTATAAAGCACAACAGGGGAGAATATATAATCTCTTTTGGCATACTCTCATTATTGGGTGCTGCAATTATTCCTGCAGCAATTATAAGTAGAGTAAAGATAAAAAGATTCAAAAGTACCATACCACAGCCTATAAATAGTTTTGATATGTATATATCACTTCTTTTTACAGGTAATGCAAGTATTCTTTTAAAGTTATCTCCACTGTTTTCTATTCTCACTAAAACTGCAACTAAAATAGTAATAAACAAAACTATGAGAAATAGTCCATAAAACATGGAACTTTGAGTGTATATCTGCTGCCATATGTTCTGACCTTTTGATGTGAAGAGATCTTTGTATCTTAGGAAATTTCCAAAACCTAGGATTACGAAGAATAAAGGCAAAAACATAACTATGCCCAGTATTTTTGAATGTTTTAATTTTAATAATTCCACGTTATAGATATTCTTCATTTTATACACCACCTATTTTATATCCCTTCTATTAAATTCTAAAATTCCTATGATAAGCCATAATATACCTGAGATTGCTCCAAAAATGGCAGCGATATAGGCATCATTCATGTCCCCTAAGGGAAGTGATCTTAAAACACAGGAAAATGGATTTATATTTCCAAGTATCTTACTCTGTGCAAGCAGATATGATCCTATAGTACCTGCAAATCCTATGGCAGCGGCAACTAAGGAATTTTTGATGTAACAGCTTATAAACTGCTGGAAACTTACTACTCCTGAGACTGCAGCAATTTCCAGAAGTACATATTTAAAAATCAATGCAGAATTTCCTTCAATTCCAAAGAACTTTTTTATAAGTATTACAAAAATCCCATTTAAAGCTATCAAAGCAACTGATGCTGTAAATACTATGATCCATTTAGATAGATAAATTTTCATTCTTTTTACAGGTCTTGCCACTATTTGTTTCCAGGTATTTTCACTGTATTCCATGTAGTTTACAATAAAAGCTATTATTACCACAGATAAATTTAAAAGTATGGACCACAATGTAGATAAATGATTTTCATAAAGCAGAACATCCATTTTATTATAAATTCCTATTTGGGCTAATTCCTTTATTCGACTGCTTTCCATTAAATAATCATATCTTAGATGAAGATCTATAAATAAAAGAATAGATGAAAATACCGGAATAAAAAATACACCTTTCCACAATAGAGATCTTTTATACTTTGCCAATTCAGATTTTAAAACACATATAAAGCTCATATATTTTTTCCCCCTTCAGTGAGATCAAGAAATATTTCTTCAAGAGATTTTTGTACTTCTATAAATTTAAATACTCTGTTGTCATTTAATATTAACTGCTTTAAAATTTCATAAGGTTCCACTTCCAGGGGTTTTACGAAAATATCATCGTCTTTTATTTTGTATTTATAGCCATAATCATTCAATGTATGGGCTGCTTTTTTCAAGTCCTTTACTCCTATACAGATCTCGCCTTTGCTTCTTGAATGAAGTTCTTCAAGAGTACCTTGAAACAACATATTCCCTCTGTTTATGATACCTATGTCATCTGCTGTAAGTTCAATTTCACTTAAATTATGGCTGGATATAATTACTGTCATATTATAAATTTTAGGAAGATTTTTTATAAGCTCCCTTATTTCATGAATTCCAGAGGGGTCAAGTCCATTGGTAGGCTCATCTAATATTAAAAGTTCCGGCTTTGATATAAGTGCCTGGGCGATTCCAAGTCTTTGCTTCATTCCAAGAGAAAATTTTTTGCATTGTCTGTTTTTCCATTCAGTAAGTTTTACAAAATCTAAAACTTCATCAATGTATTTATAATCAAGTTCCAAAAGTTTTGCTGTTACCTCTAGATTTTCATAGGCAGTTAAATTTCCATAATAGGAGGGGGATTCAACCAGAGAGCCAATTTTTCTCAAAATGGTCAGTCTATTTTCCTTTAAATTTTTATCAAATATTTTAATTTGTCCTTTTGTAGGCGTTATAAGTCCCAGGAGCATTCTTATGGTTGTAGATTTTCCAGCACCGTTTGGCCCCAGAAATCCATATACCCTACCTTTTTTTACTGTAAGGCTCAGCTTGTCTACTGCCTTAAAACCTTTAAATTCCTTGGTTAAGTTTTTAGTTTCTATAATTTTTTCTGACATTATTTTTTCCTCCTTTAATTCATTGTGAGTTTATAATATAAGTTCAAACTTAAGTTCTGCTTATAGGAACCTTATGAGAACCTTAAAATTTTGATGTGTAAATCAAAAATATTAAATAATGTTATAATTGAGGCAGATAATATTCATATTGGAGGGCTAATATGTATGATGAAATTTTAGATAAAAAAATTCTTTTAATTGATGATGAAATAGAATTGTTGAAGCTTATGGAGACAGTTCTCAGAAAAGAAGGCTTCAAGAGGATATTTAAAGCTTTAAAGGGTATGGATGGAATAAATTTATGTAAAAATGAAAAACCTGATATAGTAGTTTTAGATGTTATGATGGAGGATATGGATGGTTTTGAAGTTTGTAAAGCCATAAGAGAATTTTCTTATGTACCTGTTGTTTTTTTATCTGCCAGAGGTGACCATATAGATAAAATACTGGCTCTTGGATTGGGAGCAGATGATTATGTGACAAAACCTTTCAGCCCTAAAGAAGTCGTATTTAGAATTAAAGCCCACTTAAGGAGAAATATATACATAAAAAATGAACTCACCATGAAAAAGGAGAAAATATGCTTTGGAGATTTAATTATTGATTTTCAAAAGGGAGAAGTGTTAAAGAGCGGCAAAAATGTTACACTTACCCCTAAAGAGTATCATCTTTTATGTTATATGGTGCAAAATGCCAATCAGATATTGACAAAGGAGATGATATGTGATGAGGTGTGGAATGATAATTATGAAGGATATGACAATACCATAATGGTTCATATGAGAAAGCTCAGACAAAAATTAGAAAGTAATCCCTCAAAGCCCCAATATATAGTTACCGTAAAGGGACTGGGATATAAGTTTAATATTCCCCAAAATTAACATTTTTTATTTAGAGGTAGCAGCTTATGAAATTTATGAACAAAATTAAAACCAATTGGAGCCTTACAACAAAATTTTTAGTAACTCTGGTATTTATAATTATGATAGAGTTTATTGTAGTTATGTTTGTATGGAGAAGCGCTATTATATACACCAAAAATAATTTGCCAGGATTTAATCCTGAAAAGTTTACATGGACTTTTTCAAAATATATAGATATTGAAGATAATAAGCCTGTTTTGAATGAAGAAGGTAAAAGTGAGCTTGTAAAAAATAAAGCCTGGATTCAAATAATAGATGAAAGTTTTAAGGAAATGTATTCTTTTAAAAAGCCACAGGAGGTACCAAAGGTATACATTCCCATAAAAATGGCCCATATTTATAAATATGACATAGCCAATTATTCTATATTTATAAGTGAAAAAGAATATGATAATGAAAGTTTTACATATATTATAGGTTTTCCTACCTGGCGTATAGCAAAACACACTGTTATTTTCAATCCAACTGCACTTAGAAATTTTTTTGGAGGAGGGTTTATTGTACTTTTAGCTGTAAATGTTATTATTGCAGTGATTGCCTCTTATTTTATATTTGGAAAAAGAATGGGAAGGCCTCTTGAAACTATTATTAACAGTATAAATGAGCTTTCCAGGGGACATTATGAAACTAATCATGTGGAACAGGGGGTTTATAAAAATGTATTTGCCAATTTAAATAATTTAGGCAAAACTCTTAAAGAAAATAAAAATAAAAGAGAAGAAATGGAAAAGATGAGGGAGAACTGGATTTCCTCCATATCCCATGATGTAAAAACCCCCCTGTCTTCTATAAAAGGATATGCTGAAATAATGAAAGATTCTGATTACACTTTTTCACAGGATGAAATTTTAGAGTATTCAAAAATAATATACGATAAATCTTCCTATATTCAGGGGTTAGTTGAAGATTTGAATCTCACTTATAAATTGAAAAACAGGATCATACCCTTAAAAAAAGAAAGTGTAAATGTGGTGGCACTTATTCAAAATATAATTGTGGAAATTTTAAATCACCCTCTATATTCAAATAGAAATATAAATATTTATTTTGAAAGAGAAAATATAAATATTTTCACAGATAAAAATCTATTTAAAAGGGCCATCTCCAATTTGATTTTTAATGCCATAATACATAATCCACAGGAAGTTAGGGTGGATGTTTCAGTTTATGAAAAAGATAGAGTTCATATTTTAATAAAAGATAATGGCAGGGGAATATCCCAGAATGATTTAAAATACATTTTTGAAAGATATTACAGAGGCACAAATACCAATGTTTCTGTTGAAGGTTCTGGACTTGGAATGGCCATATCCAAACAGATAATAGATGCCCAGGGAGGCAGTATAAATGTAGAGAGTACTTTAGGCAAGGGTACCAATATAGATATAGTACTGTAGTAAAAATGAAAGGAAAATTCATATGAAAAAAATACTTATAGTAGAAGATAATATAGCTTTAAGTACAGGTCTCAGTTTTGATTTGGAGAGGGAGGGTTATAAGGTTGATACAGTTTGTAGTTCCGGCCAGGCAAGAGAAGCTGTAAGGGAAACTGAATTTGATTTAATTGTACTGGATATAAATCTTCCAGATGGCAGTGGTTTTGAACTCTGCAGATGGATAAAAGAATTAAGAGACATTCCACTTATATTTCTCACTGCCTGTGATATGGAAAAGGATACTATAAAAGGTTTTGAATTAGGTGCCGATGATTACATAACCAAGCCTTTTAGCATGGGGATTTTTAGAAGGCGTGTGGCAGCCGTATTAAAACGCTGTGAAAAAGAGAACATAGGGAATATTTACAATGATGGATATCTTATGGTTGATTTTGATAAATTGATGGTAATTAGAGAAAATAAAACATTTATGCTTACATCTTCTGAGTATAGGCTTATGAAAATTTTTGTTGCCAACAGCGGCAAGGTTCTCACAAGACAAATTTTATTGCAGAAACTTTGGGATAATGATGGAAACTTTGTTGATGAACATGCTCTAACGGTTAATGTAAACCGTCTTAGAAATAAAATAGAAAATAAAGGTCATAAATATATTAAAACTGTCTATGGGATGGGTTATATGTGGGTAGGTGAAAAATGCAATGTTTTATAAATCTTCTTCAAAGGGTATTTATATAAGCTGGGCAGCATCATGGATTTTTACCTTTATATGTTTTTGCTGTGTTACATTCCAGATAACAGAAAAATGGAGTCTGCGTCTTTTACTTCTTGGATTTGCAGGTCTTTTTCAGTTTATAGCCCTGTTGGCTGTGGCTGCCCTTAGAAGAAAAATTGTATATTTTTCTGAATCCATGAGTGTGTGTCTGGATAATATGATAAAAGGCAGTGAAGAGGTGCACTTTAATTTGGAAACAGAAACCTTAATGGCAAAACTCCAGATAAAATTAAAGCGTCTTTATGACATCATGGAAAATAACAGCAATAAAAATATAAGTGAGAAAACAGCCATACAAAGATTGGTATCTGATATCTCCCACCAGGTGAAAACCCCCATTGCCAACATAAAAATGTATAATACTATTTTAAGAGAGCGTTCAATGTCCTGGAAAAAGCAGCAGGAGTTTTTAAAGTCTTGCGATATCCAGATAAACAAACTGGATTTTCTCCTGCAGTCCATGGTTAAAATGTCCCGCTTGGAAACAGGAGTTCTTCAAATATGTCCAAAACTGTATCCTATTTATGATACATTGGCAGAGGCATTAGGAGGAGTGCTTGTAAATGCAGAGAAGAAGAATATCCATATTTCAGTACAATGTGATCCACTGCTGGTTGTTAACCATGATAAAAAATGGACAAGTGAAGCTCTCTATAATATTTTAGATAATGCAGTAAAGTATACAGAGAAGGGGGGCAGTATAGAAATAAAAGCAGATAAATGGGAATTTTATACAAAAATAGATATTAAGGATACAGGAAAAGGAATTTGTGAAAAGAACCAGGGGGCAATTTTTAAAAGATTTTACCGTGAGCCGGAGGTTCATGACGAAGAGGGCATTGGCATCGGACTTTATCTTTCCCGTGAAATTATTACCATGCAGAAAGGGTATATTCAGGTGAAATCTAAGCCTGGTTATGGCTCTATTTTTTCTGTTTTTATTCCAAATCACTAAAAAATTAAAATCTCTCAAAATTGTGAGTTTTCAGAGACATTTTAGAGACATTGGCATTTTATAATTGAGGCAGTAAAGAGAAAGAAGGTGTAATTTGTGAATGCTGTTGTACAAATTTCAGATTTAAAAAAATATTATGGCAGAGAACCTAATCTTGTGAAAGCCTTGGATGGCATAAATCTATGTGTGGAATCCGGAGAATTTATTACCATTGTCGGTACATCGGGAAGTGGAAAATCTACTCTGCTGCACATGATGGGAGGTCTTGATAAACCAACTTGTGGCAGTGTCATAATTGAGGGCAGGGAATTATCTAAAATGAATGATGAGGATCTCACTATTTTCAGGAGAAGACAAATTGGCTTTGTTTTTCAAAATTATAATCTGGTTCCTATTTTGAATGTGTATGAAAATATTGTGCTGCCTGTTGAATTGGATGGAAACAAGGTGGATAGGGATTATGTGGACAAGGTTATTTCCATGCTTCATTTGGAGGATAAGTTAAATAGTCTGCCAAACAACCTTTCAGGAGGTCAGCAGCAGAGGGTAGCCATTGCACGGGCCCTTGTAAGCAAACCTGCCATTATTCTTGCAGATGAGCCTACGGGAAACCTGGACAGCCGCACCAGCCAGGAAGTAATGGGGCTTTTAAACATGAGTAACAATGAGTTCCATCAAACTCTGGTGATGATAACTCACAATAGTGAAATTGCCCAGCTTGCCCATAGAATTATCCGTATTGAAGATGGAAAAATTATGGACAGGGAGGTGTGATGGATGCTTCAAAATAACAATGGGAAAGTTATAAATCATCTGGCAGTAAGCAGCCTTAAGAGTAATAAAATGCGTAATTTTTTTATTGCATTTACAGTGGTACTGTCTGTGAGTTTATTAGCGGTTATGGGGCTTTTCTATTCAGCTTTGAGGGAAAGTGATAAAAAAGCAGTGGCAAAGGTTCAGCATGTTATATATGAAGGTGTAAATAAAGAACAGTTTGAATCACTTAAAAAAGATAAACGTATAGAATATGCCGCTCTTTACAAACAGGGACAGAGTTTTGAAATGGAGGGACATATGATCCGCCCTGTTTATTTTGATGGCAATTCTAAAAAGATTGAGACTATAAAATTATCTGATGGAAAACTGCCGCAGAAGGAAAATGAAATTGTTGTAGATAAATCCTACATGAGAGAGACAAAAAGGAAAGCAGAGCTTGGAGAAACTATTTCTTTTACTTTTTTAGATGGAACTACTGAAAAGTTTGTTATTTCAGGTTATACGGACAGTAGGGTAAATTTGGGAGCATATCCTGTATTATTTTCAAAGGAGTATGCTGAAAAAGGGGAGCAATTTAAAAATGTACCCTATGGTGCTCTTGTCCGTATAAATGGCGCAGAAAAGATGTCAAAAGATCAATTTATTGAAGTTATTCATTCCATTGGACAGGATTATGGAATTGAACGTAAATATATAAATGAGAATAATTCCTTTGCCAATATGCTGTCCATGAATTTCCAGGATGGTATGGTTATCATTGGTATAGGCATTGGTATTTTACTGGTAAGTGTTTTAGTTATCTACAGTATATTTTATATTTCTGTTGTAAGCCGCACACGACAGTTTGGACAGTTTCGTACCCTAGGCATGACCGGGAGACAAATCCGTAAAATGGTAAATAGAGAAGGACTTATTCTCTGTGCAGTTGGTATACCTATAGGACTTGTTATAGGGGGAATAATTGCATATTTTTTAAAACCGGAGGGTTGGAACTGGATTAATTCTGCATTCATTGCTGTAATTGTAGCTGCAGCAGATATTATAACACTGCTTTTTTCTATTCACAAACCGGCAAAGCTGGCATCAACCGTATCTCCACTGGAAGCTTCTAAATTTTCCTTTTATTCCGGTGGAAAAAAAGAAACCTCAAAGCTCCATAGAAGAATTACTCCAATGAATCTTGCACTTATGAATTCTATACGAAACCGGAAAAAGACATTTTTGACAATGCTGTCTCTTGGCATAGGTGGAGTATTGTTTTTAATGGCAGCCACTTTTATAGTTTCTATCAATAAAGACGAGTATTCAAGACAGACAGCATTTTATTTTGGAGAGTATTTAATTGAGTTTTCCTACAATAAAGTTGAGACTTCAGAGCATGGATATAGTGATATTCAAATAAATAACCCATTAAATGAAAAGCTGAAGGAAAAGATAAAAGCTGTTCCAGGGGTAAAGGGGATTAAGAGTTTTAAGCAGGTAAATATCCAGTATGAATACAATAATGAAAAAGCAGGGGACTATTTAACACCATTTACTAGGGATAAGATATCATTACTGAAAAAACTCTTGAGTGAAGGAGATTTTGATTATGATAAAATGATAAAAAATAATGAAATTTTAGTAATAGCCAATGATGGTGTAAAAGAGCTTTACGGATGGAAATTTAAGGCTGGAGACAAGATAAAGATACATTACTATAATGGAAAGCCCATGGAAAAGGAATTTAAAATTGCAGCATGTATAGATGATTATGTATCCTACAAGGATTTGGAGGGAGACTGGGGATACTTTCTCATTCCTGATGAAGCGCTTAACAAGCTTATGAACAATATGAACCTTACTATTGGATTTATAGTATCTGCTTCTGATTTTAAAAAAGAGGGAGAGCAAATTGAGAAGAATCTCAATAAAATAGTGGATGAAAATTCTCTTTTAAGTATGGATACATTGAGAGAGAGGATGGAACAGGATGAGAATAGCTTTAGTATTATGTATGGAGTTATTCTGGGACTGGCTGCATTTATAGTGTGTTTTAGTTTTATTAATCTTATAAATACTTTGATTATGAATATTTTAACTCGAAGGCAGGAACTTGCCATGATGCAATCTATCGGCATGAGCAGCAGACAACTAGCTGTAATGCTGCATAGTGAAGGAATTATCCTGGCAATAGGTAATATTTTTATAACACTAGTGTTAGGTACAAGCCTTGGATATTTGCTGATACAGGCAATGAGAGATATAGGGACTGAGTATTTCCATTACCACTTTCCAGTCTGGTACTTATTGGGGTATATCCTGATAATTTTGCTTTTGCCTATGGTAATTTCCGGAGTGCAGATTCACTTTTTTAAGAAAGATTCTCTGGTAGATAGGTTGAGAGAGCAGGAATAAGTTCTTCCCCTAAAGGATAACATATTCTAAGTGCTAAAAGACACTAAGAATACTGTTAATAAGATTCAGATG
>ENA-UOOE01000628-UOOE01000628.1-fermentation-metagenome-genome-assembly--contig:-NODE-628-length-33489-cov-6.607824_pt1 | contig 33489 bp, 31 predicted proteins | sample MGYA00245776_ERZ724021 | MGnify/ENA primary metagenome ERZ724021 (study PRJEB28704, sample SAMN03018321) | fermentation metagenome | biome: anthropogenic terrestrial biome; feature: soil; material... | reverse complement strand
TCATTTTTGTTGACAAAAAGTGCAATTTAAAGTATTATATATGCAAGTAAGTTGCATTGTATAAATTATATGCAATTAAATTGCTTTTGTCAATATAGAAAACGAATATTTGTGCAATTATATTGCACTATGAAACCTTTTAAAGGAGGATGACTATGAAATTCGGTGAAAAACTCCGTGACCTTCGCCAAAGAAACGGATTAACCCAAGCTGAATTAGCTGAGAAAGCAGGAATTTCTCTACGTACTGTTAATTATTATGAAAGTGGTACTACCTATCCAAAGAAAAGAGAAATTTATAAAGTTCTTGCCGATATATTAGATGTGGATGTAAATTATCTACGAAATGAAGATGATGAATTTATTACAATGGCAGGTCAAAAGTATGGATATCGTGGTGCAAAACAAGCTGAAGAACTTGTTGCTCAAATTGGTGGATTATTTGCAGGTGGTGAATTATCAGAATCTGATAAAGATGCAGTTATGCAATCTTTGCAAAAGGCCTATTGGGATGCAAAGGAAGAAAATAAAAAGTACACTCCTAAAAAATATAAAAAAGACAGCGATTAATAGTTAATCTATGGGTAATCATTTAGTAGACAAATCAGGAGTAGACTTCTTTTTTAGGAGGTGCTATGTTGATTGACTCTTTTCAAATATTTAAAAAGGCAGATAGTATAATAAAAAAGATAGGAACTAGAGATTCTATTTCCATAGCAATTGATCTTGGCATTAAAATACATTACGGAGATTATAATGACCTATTAGGGATGTACACCTATCTTTGGAAACAGAGAATAGTCCTGCTTAACAATAGTTTAGACGATTATTGGCGGCAGATGGTTCTAGCCCATGAGATAGGGCATGATATATATCACAGGGATTTAGCTAAGGATGGCCTCAAGGAATTTACCCTTTTTAAAACCATAAATTCTACAGAATATGTTGCTAATGCCTTTGCTGCACATCTGCTATTAGATAACGAAGAAGTTTTGGAACTTGCAAGGGATGGCTATGATCCATCTCAGATTGCTAGTGTTTTAAATTCTGATACAAATTTAATGCTTATTAAGCTATATGAAATGAATAGGATGGGATATAATTTTAATATTCCATGCCATCCTGAGAGGAACTTTTTTAAGAAAATAAAGATATAGAAATCCTGTTCAGTCCTCACTTAGAACAATGTGGTTTTTGACTTGGTTTTTATATTCATATTTTTAATTCCCCCGAATTCGGGGGAATTAAAAATTATTTACATGATAACCAAATTTAAAAATGTTAGCTCTTTATTAGGCTAAATTCAAAGCATCACAGTTATCTAATTAACTTCCCGGGAGTTTGATCTTCCAATATCATCATTTGCTGGATGGCTATTTTATTTAATCTTACCAATCGGTCACTTTGACTAATTCCATCATTAATTAAAACAGCATTAATATTCTCCATATTGGATAAACATATAAGTTCATTAATAGAAGCGTAATCTCTAATATTTCCTTTTTTATCTGGATTTGTCGCCCTCCATTGCTTTGCTGTTTTCCCAAATAATGCTACATTTAATACATCCGCTTCATTAGCATATACAAGCGATATCTGTTGTTTCGTTAGTTCCTCAGGAATAAGATTTTGTTTGATGGCATCAGTATGTATATGATAATTAATTTTAGCTAATTCTCTTTTAGCACTCCATCCCAGCTGTTTTTGCTCTTCCTCTTTTAATCTTTGAAATTCTTTAAGTAGGTACAGTTTGAATTGTGGTGATACCCAAGATGCAAATTCAAATGCTATATCTTTATGAGCATAGGTTCCACCATATCTTCCTGCTTTTGCAACTATACCTTTTGAATTCGTTCGATTAGTCCATTGTTTTACTGACATAACAAATCTGTTCAAGCCAGCTTCACTCATTATTTTCTGATATTCATCAACATTAAAATCTAAGTTATACATTCCTTCCCAAATACCAACAAATTCAATTGTATTCTTATTCCTCAACCATTTTTCAATTAAAGCTGGACCATTATCAATATTTCTTACCATATCCGTCAAAGATATATAGTCTTTCTCTTCAATTTCAACAACTGTTATTTCCGTATTATCCACATAAATTTTTGCCATACTTATTTTCTCCTTTTCTAATTCCCCCGAATTCGGGGGAATTAAACTGTATTTAAGGTATGTGACATATAATTCAGGTTTTAAGATGCAATAAATTTATTAATTTTCTTAATGCCCAGTTACTTTTAAACTCTATCTGCCTCTAATTTATTTCAAAAGAAATTCATTTATTTTATTTACACAGATATCTACAAAACTATCAAATTCCTCTTTACTAAATAAATTCAAATAGTATTCATTTGCATTTCTAAAATCTGGGGTCTCATCAGAATTATCATCTGGCAAATACTCATAATATGCCCACCAGTTATCAATTTCAGGTTTATCTATCCATTTTATATGATTCATGATTTCGCCTTCGGATAAACTCTGCTTTTCCCACTTTTGACAATTAGCAACACAATAACCAACGAATATGAAGTCTTCAATTTCTATTCTAACCCATATATCTATATTAGGTTTTACATCTGTTTTGTATAAATAACTGATTCCTGGGCATGTAGAATTCTTGAGACTATAAAACTTATTAACTTTTTCGCCTTCATTGGCTGCATAATCATATTCATTTTCAAGTTTTTTCCTATCAACCTTTTCTTCAATTGTCTTAAAAAAATTTCCCATTAGATCTCTTTTACATTCTGTAACGCTGCTTTCTATCGCTATGGCACTCCTCATATTTACTGGGGATTTCATGATTACATCTTTAATTTCCATTTCTTTTTCATCCTCCATTTGATTAGTAAAGCTCCGGATAGCTGACATAAATTGCAATATAACTTCTCTGATTGGTGCGATTTTTATTGTTTCCTTTTGCTCCAAGCAATTCTCAAGCCATTTCAAAATATCATCAGAAAAAGATATAGCTGTAATTTCCTTGTCCGTCAATCCGTTAGTACTATACTCTGATGGTAAATCCCCAAATCTAGTAAGATAGAACAAATTTGAATTTATTGCTTTTTGATAATAATCATAACACTGATTCTTCTGATCCTCTGCATATATCTTTACTTCTATTGGTATAAATCTCTCTTTTGTACGTATGACTATGTCAATTCTCCGATTCCCATCTATCCAAGGTTCTCGATAAACCGTTGCAGATCCAAGCTCAGATTCAGACATTTCTATTTTTAATACTTCCTCAATAAATATTTTTAAGTATGTAGTACCTTGATAGTGGCTTCCTGATGGTGAAAGCAACTCATATAGCACCCGACAGATTGTAACCTCATCAGAAGCAATATTAGTAATTTTAAAAATATTAAAGTACCCGCCTGTTTTTTGATTGATTAAATCATGCTTTTTAGATATGGCAGATATCTCATGCAATAAAAGTTCAATATTCATATCTATACCTCACTATCAAAAATTCTTTTATTATAATCTAATTTCCATTTGTTCTTAGGGTAATTCCTGCACCTTTAGCATATGGACGAAATATATTGATAAGTTCTTTCCAGTATACTGGGTAAGCATTGGAACCATAATAATTTAACTCTCTCTTTCCTGTTAGTTTTATTTCCAACCCCCACTGCTCTCCATCCAGAATATCAGCATTATTATATTTCTTCTTCCAAGATAATAAAAAAATCTTATTATATATTTTATTGATAAGCGTGCTCCATTCTTTAAAAGTTAGTTCTTGCTTACCAGTTTTATTGTTCTCAGAATTATATCCATCCATTGCTAAACTGTGTTTAATCTCATAATAGTAGCCTGTTTCATTTTTTCCAAAAGCAAAATTTACATATCCTCCAAAGAAACCACCTACATAAAAGTTTATATTTTGGGTTTCAATGGAATAATCAAATAATGAGTCATCCTTATTTATTTTAATTGGTAAACCTCCAAAATCTTTCTTGCAATTATTACAATGATATTTTGGATCTGATTCCGTAATCATGCATCCACCAAGCACAACACGTCCTGCTTCAAGATCTTCTTCTAATTGCTCTGTAAAAGCAGGCATACCCCAGAGATATTTTGCTATATTTCTATTTCCACATTTAGGGCATTTTAATTTAGCCATCATTTCCTCCGTCAGAATATTTCATGTTACCAATAGCTCTTAATAACCTTACTTCTTGATGTATGTCTTAGTTTTTTTATTGCTTTCGATTCAATTTGCCTAATTCTTTCTCTCGTCAAATTAAAAGTGGTTCCAATTTCTTCTAACGTCTTAGGATTTGAGCACTCTCCCAATCCAAAACGCAGCTCAATAACTTTTCTTTCTCTCTCTTTAAGTGTGGATAATACTACATCTAAATTTGTCTTCAGTTCTTTACAATCTAAAAAATCATCTAGTTTTTCTTCAAACAGGCCATCATCATTAAATAAGTTTTCATCATTTTCTATCATTTCCTCACAACTTACTGCTGATGATAGACTATGTATCCAGCTAACTGCTTCGTTATAATCGCATTCTAATTTTTGTGAAACTTCTTCAATAAGGTTCGAACACAATTTTTCATCCATGCATTTGTTACAATCGTGCTGCGAAATGATTTCATAAGTTAAAAACATCTTGTCTTTATAGTGTACCGGATATCTAAAAATGCTACCTGAAGGCTCAGCTTTTCTCATCAAATATTGGCGGATCCACCATGGAGCATATTGCGAAAAATTGTCTTGTTTTCCAATTTCAAACTTTTCGACAGCAATTATTAGCCCAATGCATCCATCCTGAATGGCTTCTGATAATGAGATATTGTATCTCTGGTGATGATTTAATGCTATCTTTATAACAATACGCAAGTACATTAAAACAATCCGTTCTTTTGCATATTTGTTCCCATTTTGAGCTTGAATAATCAAATTATACCATTCTCGATGTTGAGGTGGTGTTATAATGCGAACTTCATCAATAAAAGGTTCTAAACTTTCATCTACTTCAATCACTTGTCTGTATATTTCTTCAAAATTAGTTTGGCTGCGATCATATATGAAAACATCATCTTCTTCGTCTATATCGTCATTCTTTATTAGTACTCCCATGGACAGTAATATTTCGCAAATATAATCAACTTCATCCAATGGTATATTATTCTCTATAAGTGCATCAAAGACAAGGTCTTCACTAACATATCCTTTTTTTTTGTAAATTTTATAAATATAATCTATAATACTTTGATGCACTGTTACACCTCATTTTTTTAACTTTTTGCTAATTTACATAAATCGATAATACTATCTTTATCAATCTTAGAATTATATCTGTTTTCAATTTCATCTACAAATAAAAATAAATTCTTCAAATAATCATCTGGACTATTAGCATTGTCAAATATTTTATCATAAATTTTATCAACACCACCAAGAACATACTGGTCATAAATCAATTCATCATTGATAGCTTCATCACTTTCATAATAACGAAATGCTTTATTTACCCTTTCATCAAAATTCGGTTCATTACCCTTATCTAAAAGCATAATTAATCGATAATTAAATAATAAGTCATCTTTATTTTTCATTAGGATATCCGGAAATATTTTTGTGGACTTTATGTTTTTGTCACCTTCTTTGTCTATCTCAGCTTTTTCACCATATAAAAATCCAACTATAGGTGCAATTAAATAAACATCATAATTTCTTGCAAATAACTTGTTTCCACTTTTATCAAATTCTGCTGTAAGCTTTGTTACCTTTTCAGCATGACTCCCTCTAAATGAATACTCTTTATCAAACATATTTATCACCTCGTAATTAAGTAGGTTTCAAACTCATTTTTTTTATCAAATGAATATCTCTTACCTACTTTATTTCCCATATATTCTTCTGCGATTTCACCATCAGTATCTTTAATAAATATAATAACTTGTTCAGCGACCTTTGGTAAAGCATCACAAACAGTCTTTATTCGTGTTTTATCAAATGATGAAAGGGGTGCATCCATAACAAGTGGATACGGCTCAGATACTAACATCTCGTTTTCAGGATTTTTACTTTGACGAGCCATTTTTATAACTCCTGCTATAAAAGCAAAAATAACTGAAATACTTTGAGCCGTTGATGTCTCAATATCATTATCATACCCTTCAAATTCATCTACAATAATTTGAATATTATACTTCTCATCAATAGATAATGAGAACCCTCCATTATATATATTTTTGAAAATTTCATTTACATTTTTTTCAAGTTCAGTTCTAGTTTCAGCCTCTTTATCTTTGTAAAGTTTATCAAGGGAATCATACATGTATTGTGTATATGCTTTATATACTTCAATCTTTCGATTATTCTCGTCTTTTAAAGTTAACTCTTGCCGTTCTGTATTTTTCCTATCCCTACTAGTTTCCATGCCTCCTTTTTTTCTATTTAAATCGTCACGCTCACTTTTTAATTCCCTTAGCATCTTCTCATAACGCATCAAATCTTTTTGAAGTTCACCAATATTAGGCATGTTTTTTAGCTTTTCTTCAATAATACTAATTTCATTTTGCATTTCTGCATAATTATTATCAAAATCTCTAATAATGCTATACTTGTCCGAAAAATCTTCATAAAATAAATCTACCGAATTTGTCTTGAGTTCACATTCACGAGCAAATTGACCTATGAGCGAACCTATAGATTGTGGTGGTATATAATCTAAAACTTTATTTAGCTCTTTGTATGCGCCATTACCAAAACTTATTTTATTACCACAAATACAAAATCCTCTTTCTATTAAAAATTCAATGGTTCTTGCATGAATATCTGGTATACCTTTATCAAGTTTATCTGATTCCGACAAACTTTGTAAGGAATCCTTCATAAGCTTTTGTGCAAGATATCCTGGGCTCTTACTATTAAAAATATTTAAAAGCGATTTTATGCCACTTTCTTTAGCTTGAACTAAACTACTCATTTTTTGTTTTAATTTTTCTTTATCTATAGCTAATGTTTCCGAACTAGAGTTTTCTTTAATTTTATCTGACAAATCTGTGCATTTATCATTTCCTATACTTTCTTCATTTTCAATTTCAATTAAACGTTGTTCTATTTTCTCTATGTTTATTTCAAATTCTTCAATTTCTCTTGTATATTGTGCAACCTTAGCATCACTCTTAGAATCATAACTTTCATTATAACTACGCGTCACCTTTTTGAAGTGATCAAGTGCTGCAGTAAATGCATTCAACCCAAGTAGTCCTCTTACTGCTTGAGCAAACTCGTTACTCTTCCCTTTTCTGATTTCCTTACTCATATTCCCTATTCGTTCACCATCAAAGAAAAAATATTTAGAAAGTTCCTTTGGCAATATTTCTTTCATTCTGATATCGGTTTCCAATTCACTCACAAATTCTTGCTGACCATCTGTATTTTTAAAAGCAATTTTAAATGTAGTATTACTAGGTCTTTTTATATTTCCATTATTATCTTTTGAATAAAGTTGTTCACGAATTATAGTATAATCAATATTATTATGTACTAGTTCCAGTTCAACACGAACACTTTCCTCATCTCCTGGCAGCATTGAGTTAGAGGTTGCTTTGCACAACATAGATTTATCTACAAAATCTGTATCACCATATAGACACCAAGTAAAAGCTTGAGCAAATGTAGTTTTACCCGAACCATTTTCACCCATAATTACAGTAACATTTTTTTCTATATCTGTTGAAAAAGTAATAGCAGGTTGTTCTCCTCTAAACTGACGGAAGTCTTTTAATTTTAGGCCTTTTAATAGCATTGCACTTCCTCCTCTATCAGTTTTTTTATTTGATTTACCATTTGAGAGTCATTATATTGTTTTGTTTTAATATTGGTTTTTTCACGTATTATGAGTTTTGTCAATATTTTTTGTGCTCGTTGAGTATCCACTTCTACACCATTAATAATTTCAATATTCTCATTACTCATATCCTAAATCCTCCTGATAAGTTATATAATTTTCTTCTATGCAATATGCCTCTTTTATTTCATCAATAATATTTTCAGCTTCTGCCATATTCATTGATAAATAAGCAAACTCTTGTGCTCTATTTAATTCATTTCTAACCAATGTGAGATCTCTTTTCATCTCAGTTTCAGTAATAGAAGTAACTGTATTCAACGGTCTTGGCAAAGCTATAAAGTCGTATATAATTGCATAGTCTTTATTTTTTGCTAACCTAAGAACCCTACCCCTTCGTTGAATATACTCTTTTGGATTAGTTGTGCTTGCTAAAATAAATGCTGTTTTAATTTTGGGGATATTCACGCCTTCATCAAGACATTTAATCGCTATCAATGCTTGTAGATTATCCCCTGAATCAAATTCATTTTTTAAAACCATTCGTTCACTAGCATCCTCTTTTGATGTAAATTGTGAAACTTTCATATTTAATTTGTTCCCAAGTAAATCCGTAACTAAATCTATTTGCCTAATATCTTCATCATCTGTACTAGATTTTTCTTGGTTTTCTGCAAGCATTGTAGTTGCACCACAGTATACTAAAATGTGCTTATCGCCAATGTACGGTTTTATATATTCCTCAAGTTTAATAATCTTATCTTCTGCTCCCGCAACTAATCTTGCCCTAGCTAATGCAAGGATTTTCCCACGTTCACTAAGTTTTACTTTGCCATTTTTCCCTTTTAAAACACATTTCCCAATTTCATAGGAAAAATTATTATACTTCTCTAATTCTAATTCATTTAGTGATGTAACTATTGGATAATATTTATATCTCGTAAGTTTTTTTTCTTCAATTGCTCGCTCTAATGTGTATTCAATACACTTATCTCCAAAATAATTAAACAATTTTTCAGTTCCTTCTTCATCATTATGTCTATTGATTGTTGCTGACAAAGCAAGTCTATATTTAAATTTTTCAGATAATGTCTTACTTAAATATTCAGCTCCAAAATTATGTGCTTCATCGACAACAAGTAACATACTACCTTTCATACGTTCAATTTGATTTTGGACATATTCAGATGCAAATGTTGCATTTGTACTTACAAAACAAAAAAATTCCCTATTGCTGACTCGTAACTTTTGATCAAGTATAGCATCCTCTAATAACTTTTTCCATTTTTTTTGCGGTGATGCACTATAACCAATTATAGGATGCATACCAAATGCTTCAATATCTTCAACCCACTGCTCAACTAAGTGTTGATATGGGCAAACTATAAAAACAGATAACTTATGAAAAAGTGCATTTGACAATCTCGCTACTGCTCCTAGCCCTGTGTATGTCTTTCCGGTTCCTGTTGCCATGTCAAATATTCCACGGTAATTACTCTCTTCCCATTTATCAATAGCTGCTATTTGATAGTCATGTAATTTTATATGATTAGGGATATTAGCTCCTACATATCTTGGCATTTCTTCACATACCTTTGATATATATAATTCCTCTTCGTCAATATTATAATTACTATCATCATTTTTATATTTCTTTATAATAGCTTCATTTATTTTAGGGAAATAAATAGTTTTAATATTAGGCTCTACATTGTTCCAAATAGATTCAAATGCATTTTCTTTTGATAAAACACGATCTATGTCGTCATTCCAAGAACAAAATACATCTATTGCTTCATAATTAATCATCATGGCTGTTGCTGACTCATTCATTGAACCAGAAAATGCAACTTTGTTACCTTGTGAGTCTGAAATAATTCCCATTTTTTCATGGTACATTCCTATTTCACCATTTTTTTCTGTTAATGCTATTTTTATATCTAATATACCATCTGCAATTAAATTTGCTAATAGATTTAATCTTTCTTTATCAAAAGAATTTGTTTCATCTCTCAATTCTCTTAATAATGCATTTTCAATTATACTTTCTCTAAGTTCATAGCCTTTACGCATTGCCTCTACATCATCATCTGATAAATATGGTGATGCTATAAGTTGAATTTTCCCACCATTTTGAGTTAAACCTGCAATACCTTTCGAAATTTGAATTAATGCTGAAGATGAAAAAAATCCTACAGCACGTTTATATGAGACAGCTTCTTTTAATAATGGTATATAAAAATCTTTTGCTACATTGTCAATTAAAGATCGATATTCATTCTTAATTTCAATGTCTTGTAAACTCATTACATACCCTCCAAATCTTTATAGGTGCTTAATGTGGGAAATACACTACCATTAGCAAATTGATAATATTTTCGTAACGCATTGGAAATATTCCCGTTCGTATCCTTCATCTCATTCCTTATCCTTATTAAAGTTTGATACATCATACTATCATCGCTTACAATAATATCAAGAGATATATCAAAGTGACGTTCAACCATACGTCCTTTAGTTATTCGAGAACGGATGGCATTGGTCTTGCTAACAATGTTACTATCATTGATTAAAAAATCCTCAAATTCCTTTTCCCGCACTTAAATGCCTCCTTAACTATTTTCCTCTATATAGTCTAATGCGTCTGTTAATATTTCAAAATCCTCATCATTATTGAAGTAACTAATACTAAATCGCACCGTTCCTTCTGGGAATGTATTTAAGAATTTATGGGCTTTAGGCGAGCAATGCAACCCAGTTCTTACCTCTACACCATGTTCATTTAATATCAATCCTATATTGTCACTGCTATATCCGTCAAAGATGCAAGAAACGACCCCCACACATTCATTTCCTATACATTCGCCAACAATCTTTATATTATCATATTCATGTAATATCGAAATCAATCTATTACGGTTATCTCTTTCCTTTTTAAAAATGTTCTTTATTCCAACCTCTTGAATCCATCTTAAAGCTGCATTTAAACCTGCAATGGCTAAAATATTTTGGCTTCCAACTTCAAATCGTTCTGGTATCGTTTCTGGCACTGTTATGTTTGCTGAGTCTAATCCTGTACCCCCATATATCAAGGGTTTTAATGATATATCTCCATTGCAAACAAATCCAGATATTCCAAATGGTCCATACAATGTCTTATGTCCTGCAAATACATTAAAATCATAAATATCCTTACTTAAATCCATATCGATAAGTCCTGCAGTTTGACACATATCAATAACATTGATAGCTCCATATTTTTTTGACATCGCACAAATTTCTTCAATCGGAGCCAAAACACCACATACATTACTTGCATGGCTTATAACTAACACATTAGGTTTGTCCTCCGAAAATTGATACTTAATTTTCTCTAAATCATATTCTAAAGTAATTTTATTAACTTCAAGTTCCTTCACATTCAATTTATAAATTGTTTGCAAATATTCAATCACCCTTGTCACTGCATTATGTTCAAAAGGTGAAACATATATATTAAAATTATCAGCTATTGTTAATCCTTGCAGAATTATATTGAGTGCTTCTGTTGCTGATGACACAAACACTACCTTCTTATTAGGGCAATGAAAGAGTTCTGTAATAAGGTTTCTAGTCTCCTTAATAAGATTGTTTCCTGTTTGTGCTCCACCCCTTCCAATATTCTTACCTGATTGCCTATAGTAACTATCCATAAAGGAATACACTATATCTGGTTTAGGAAATGTAGTAGCAGCATTGTTAAAATAAGCATTTACCTTATCCATATCATAACCCCTAACACATTTTTTCTATAAAGGCCATTAAAATCTGTCTCTTCTCACCCTCTGAAATAGATTGTCCCATTTCTTCAAGTGCATTAGCAATTTCATTATAAAGTAGCTTAGCCCTATTACTATATTCTATTTTATCAAAAGTTTTTACAATTTCATTTCCATTTTCATCTAGAAAACTAATTTTATATCCTTGCGTATTATTTCCTGTATTAATATTAGATATCGTCACATTACGGTCAAATTCTTCAATTGATTTTTTGAAACTTTCCAATTCTGTAATAAAAATCGTAACAGTTTCTCTATTCCAATCATTAATACGTAAGTCTGTAACTGCCTTTCCAAGTCTTTCTATAAACATTACTTCATCATTACTTATCGTTTTCATCAAAGATAATATTTTATCTTCACCATTTGGATATAGGTGTATTAGTGTTTGTGATTTTAAACTCTCAATATAATCTTTGATTACACTTGATAATGAAGCATTTATATTGTTACTTGTTCTTGAAAAAATAATTTTTACATCAATTATTAATTGTTTAATAAGCTCAGTCTTAGCATTGTCAAATTGTAGTTTTGCACTTTTCAAATTATCTACAATATTTATACTAAACTCTGAATAATCAAATATTTTTACTAAATCCTTAAATAGATACTCTCTCGCATTTATATCAGGATTTTTTAGGCTATTTATAAATTTCATTTGTGACTTGCTTAGCTTTAAATCCCCACTTGCATTTTTCCCTTTATAGATAGCTTTTAGAGTCCTCGCATATTTTGGCAAATCCATATACCATCTACTCATTGCAAAAACTACATAAGAAAATGTATTATAATCTTTTTCACGCTCTATAATATAGTCAGAAAATAATTCTGATAACATCTCAATATAATTAGTTTTTTCTTCGCTCCAGTCTTCCAAATAAACAGTAAATTTTTCTGGGGTTTCATTTATACTATTAAGTAAGTCAACGGAAATATTTATCTCATTATCTTTTGTTTTAACTACCATATATTTTTTAAATGAATGCATTACCACTGCAATATAAATTGGTATTACCCCTTTTTTAATTCCATAGCCATACTGTGGTAAAATAAGCATATCATATAATTCTTTAAAATTTTTGCCTTCTACATTACTAGACTCGGTAAAGAAGTTCTGAATAATAATCAACAATTTTCTTATCTTATCATCAGAAGGCGACAAAGTAAGTTTGGGGTTCTTTTCTTCATCTAATAAGATACCTGTTCTAATTAAGGTACTTCTCATAAATGAGATGTCTTGCCCTGTTCCTCTTAAGCCCAGATTAACATCAAGGTTGTTTTCTAATAATCCAGAAATCACCTTATTTCTACTATTTAATGCTGCAGTAGTAATAATATCTTTGTTTATAGTTTCATTGTTAATTACAGGGGTGTGAGGATATGTCTCATAACAAATCTCAGAAAGTTTAGTGGAAATATGTGCCTTTCTCTTAAACGGCATTTTTTTACCTTTATAAAAATATTCTGATTCATTCATTTCTGGTCTTGTATATCTTCCTATAAACTTGCTTATTACCTCTTCTAGGTCTTCTAAAATGATATCATATTCATCAAAGAGCATTTCATCATCTACAGCATTAGTTTTAAGTTGTTCTACTGCATAATACTCATATACTATCTTTCCTATATCAATAAATGTCTTGGGTAGAACAAATAGTAGTCTACTATGCCCATTATTATCTGAAGTGATATTTGCTCTAATATTTTTAATATCAACTAAATCTTTTGGAATAATCGCATAAACTACTCCAACCGAATCAAAGCTTTCAATTTTTCGTTCCCAGTTCTCTACTGCATAAAATTCTTCGCTATCAATAAATTTAAAATCAAAGTATCTTGTTATCTCCATTTCATCATTATATGCTGTTGGATACATATAGCTATCTAAATGAGTTTCATTTAAAATTTTCTTTACACTAATATTTTCCTCATTTTTTTCGATAACCTTTTTAATTTCAGAAAAGATATCTACTCCACTACTTTCTTTGATTTTTAGGTATCCATTGCTTCTCTTTAAATATACAATACAATCTTTTTCAATGAGTTCTTTCAATGTATTATTTATCTCTAAAATATCTGGTACAGTTTCTATATAAGCATCTACAATCATACTATGGGTTGGTGGTAGTTTTTCAAACTGTTCAACCATATATATCAGAGCTATTGTCTTTATTATTTTAGAACTTAATGAATCATTCTCTAATCTTCTTAACACTTTTGATGTTAAGCTGTATATTTTATAAATATCACTTGTGTATATTTCTTTTCTAAATAAAGGTTCAAAATAGTCATAAATATAGTCTGGTGTAAGTATTGGAAATTCTGTATTTGATTTCCTCAAAAATTCATTTAAAGTATATTTATTATCTGATGATAAAAATGTAAATAAAGTTCTTTCATTTTGAGCAACCTTCTCAGATAATCTAGGTAAAATAAATGTAGAAATAGGATGTAATGGATAACAATCCATTATAGCTGTATTTAAATCAAAATTATCAAATAAATTATTTTCTTTATAACGATCCATTAAACTTCTAAAACATATTTTGTTTTTTTCTGTAAACTGGCTCCAAAACTTATTATCCTTTTTAATGACTGTAGCCATAATTTCATACATTTGGGAAAAATTATTATGTAGATTAATATGTTTAAATCTTCCTGATACTCCCCTCCAACCATCAACTTTCTCTTTTGGAAGCTTATTGTCAATGTAATTTGAAATATCCTTATGGGAAATTAGCATAAGATGCATTTGTTGTTCCCCACTTCGATCACATTTTTCAGCAAAATCCTGTAGAAGTTTTATATCGCTTATAGTAGCATTATCTATACTTGATTCTAAATACTTACTAAATTCATCATAAATAATATATATGCCATTGTATCCATACTCTTTAAGTTTATTAGCAACATCTTCATATAACTCAACTACATCAACATTTACAAAAGGATTAAAAATAGCACCTGATGTAAGTTTTGGGAACAATTCATTGAAGTGTTCATATGCTAAAACATCAAATTCTTTCAACGAAAGAATAAATTCATCTATATTTACATCTATTGATTCTCCGAATTTACGATACGTTTCTGGATAAGAATTTTCCCATAATTCAATAGTTGTAATTGCAGACATAAAATTTGTTTTGGGCATAAGGTTTAACAAGTCTTCATGCTTCAGTGATTGCTCTAGTGCTCCTAAGAACGACTGGGTTAAACTTGCACTACTACCACTAATTATAACTGGTAATAATTTTTTATCACTTTCGATATAATTTACAGCATAATTATACAAATCTAAATTATAGCTTTTGATTCTATTTAAGAGAACTTCAAATAAATCTATTTTCTTTCTATAAAGGAGCGACATAAGTACAAGTATTATGTGAGATTTTCCTTTTCCATAAGCACCAATGAGTATTCTTGATCTACTATTAGCACTTGAACTTGTACTTAGCAAAACCTCTTCAATGACATCCATTGAAGCAATTGTAGGTATGAAGTTCTTTATTTTGTTTTCATTATTAAGGTCATAGGCTATATTTACTGATGTTTGGAAGCCCTCTTCTACCCATATTTTATTCTTGAACATATTCATTCTCCATTTCTAAATAACTTTAAGTATTTAGAATCCTATAGTATTCATTTACACACCATAAGAATCTTTCATCATGCGTTTTTCCTTCTATCGAATCGCTTAGTTCTATAACATCAAGACCAGCAGTTCTCTTTATTTTTATATATCCCCTCTGTTCAATTCTATTTAGTAATGATATGAGTGTAATAATATCTAAGTTTAATATCTTACCTGCATTACATTTGTCATTTAAAATTGATGATATCCGAATTTCTTTGTTATCGGCATTATCCACTATAATAGCTAATGCAACAATAGGATTTATATCCTCTATTTTTGGAATACTCTTTTTATAAATCTTTTCCCTCTTATTTAGAATATCTATCAGACTTAATTCACCCAATGGACAATCAATATTATTTTCTGGATGTACCTTCTCTGGGTTTGATTTAATTCTTGGTACGTAAGTATTTATTATACAATTAAAATCGTCAGTTAAAATTCTATTGCTTTTTTCATCCTCTCCATTCATACGAATATAGGCATCAAGCTGTTTTGTAAAATCATCTCGCGTAAACTCGCTTTGTTTAAATTCATTAAAGAAATAATACCAAGAAGTAGCTTCGTCTATATTACTTGCTAATTTATAATGTAATAGCCAAAGCGTTCCTATCTCCTCTATATATTTATCATGTTCTATTATTATATTCCCAAAGGGTGTAATTTCTTGAAATCTCTTTCCAGAAGTCGGCTCACTGGTCAACCCAACTGCTTGTAGCCAATACCTTAAAGCTTTGACCATATTTGATCCTATACCTAAAATATCCATGGGATTCCCATTAACTCCCATGAAAACATACTCATCATTTTGTACATTTTTTATTCCTTTATATAGCCAACCCTTTCTTATGAAAAAAGTATCATGTGCCCTAAACTTCATATGAAAAACTCCTTGCTTAAAATTATTGTAATTATTTATTCCTTAGTTCTTAAATACTTGTCCATCATACATCCACCATTAAGGTATTTAGCTGATACACACATTTTACAGCGTCTACATTTATCAGGATTTATTTTGTATTCTTCTCCACTTATAGTAATCGCCCCGAATTTGCACAAAGATTCACATTTTAAACACTTGCGGCATGCATTAAATTTTCTAATTTGATATCCTATCATTCTTTGTAAGTCATCATGTTTTTCAACGTTCATTGTTTTTATCTTTACAGAGTAATCATATCCATCTTGGTTAGTAGGCTGTATCGAAATAATAGGTGTATTAGTCTTAATGTCTAAAATAATTGTTTCATTAATCATTTTTCTACCTAGTTCTTTTGCAACTATACCAAATGGAATAAACATTTGAATAAAATTATCATCAATAGGTCGATACAATTTATAAACTTTTGCATTGTCTTCAGCAGTACAATTTGTAAATCTTATCTTTACATCTTCCGCAGCTGATATCCCATTCCCCCCCTGCCTTGCTTTCCATTTTCCACTATCAATATATACTTCTGGATCTGGTTTACCAATCTTTTTTGCAAAATCAATTAAAAAAGTCCTCCATTTTTTTGATTGGTCAGGCATGTATATTTTTGATAAAAATTGTGCTCTATCATTATTGTTTGGACAACACCAACAACCTACTCTATCGTATCCTAATCGGTAAGCATCATTAAAGTCAATCTCTTCACTCAATATATACAGCCAAATATCAATATCTTTCCACATGAAAATTGGTGAAGCAACCTTCTGTTTCTGAATCTTTATAGCCTCAGCGTCATCTTCTACACGATTGTATTTACTCCTGCTAACTGACTCACTTTTCCTAATCCCATAAAATGTTAAAATATTTACATCCTTATATAAACTGTTTAATACCCGAGTTATCGGTCCGGTCTTAAACATTGAACAACACCAACGTAACATTCTAGCAGGGGGACCAATATCTTCACAAACTGAATAAAATTCTTGATCTTTATTTTTTGCAACTTTAAAAATTGCTCTTGGATTATTTTCTCTGAAACGTTCTGCATATTCTAATGTTAGCGAAAATTCAAGGGTAGTATCTCCAAAAATGTGTACTATACTTGGATCACTTAATGCCCTTACAGTTAAATCTGCAGTAACAGTGGAATCTTTACCCCCTGAAAATGATATAACAACATTTTCATTAGGATATTCTGATGCCGTTTCTTTAATAAATCTTGTGCTCTCATCAACCAAAGAATTTAAACGTTCTTTATTAGCCACTATAAAGGTTTCCATTGTCTCATTAAAAAATTCGTAATCATTTTTCAATTTATATTTTTCTAGAATTGAATTAATTTCTTCCATATCAACTGTTTTATAAATGCTATTTGGTAAAACTTTTACTTCGCCATCTATGAAATATCTATTATTTGAAGCCCAAACTGATTTTTCCTTATATGCTAAGGGTTTATCAAGCAATGCTTCAAGCAATAATCTTTCTTCTGGAAAAACAGGTCGTAAATCAGAAGACATATAACTTGTTTCCCCATTACATATTGGACATACTTCTATATCAATGCGATTTGCTTCTCTTATTATTGGTGTCTTGCAATTTTTACACCAATAAATCATCACAGGCATATCTTCTTCTGTAGATTGACCACAAAGCTCACATATTTCTTGACTAGTTTCACGATTGCAATTTTTGCACCACAAAGTTATACACCTCCCAATAGACAGAATTTAAAACAAAATTTTATCTTAAACACTCTTAAAGTTTTATTTGTAAATAATTTATGATATCATTTTTCTTCGTAATACTCCAGTATATCCCCAACTTGACACTCCAGAAAAAAACATAATTTACTAAGAGTTTCATAGTCTATACGTTCCATTTTATCATGATATAATTTTGAGATTGTTGTTCTAGATAATCCTGTGCCTCTATGTATATCTTCTATTTTAAAACGGGACTCTCCCATAATTTTAGATAAATTACATCGTATCACCACAAAACTCTCCTTCCATATTTTATAAAAATACCTTTCTTAAATTATATAGCAGATTTTGTAATAAGTAAACAGATATGGTTCTGTTTTTTTTCCATACTTGATTACTTGTTTACTTGATTCCTAGAATTATGTTCTTTTTCTGCCTATAAATATATTCTTAAAGTGATTCCTTCTGGTAAGTTCACCATGAACCCCACCTCAGTCCATGAAAGAGACAAACTACCCCCTTGGTGGATAGCTTATCTTTTTAACTTCCAGTGCATTATTTTTTCAGAAAATATCTATTTGAAGAATTACTCCCATTCTCCCTATACCGTGCCTCTTTAGTAAGCAAACCACAGCGTATAAGATCAGTTATAGCTCTTTTTACAGTGCTCCTAGACATAGAAGTTTCTCTTGCAATGGTGTTTATGGCTGGCCAGCATTCACCTTTTGCATCACTTCTATCTTTTAAATACATATATACTGTTTTTGCACGAGCTGGTAATTCATCAGAAGAGTAGGAATAAATTGTTCCAAAATAACTCAATTCTTATCCCCCTTATGTTCTTAATGTCGGCCTTCGTTTATTTTCACCTATTTCTACTTTTGATATCATTTTCTGGGTATTAGTTATCCCACCGCTTCTTTTGTCTTCATCAACTTCTGATTCTTCATACTCTTCCGCCCCAAGCATAATATTTTCTTCCAAGGTTTCCTTGTCTGCATATGCTACCTTACGATGTGACTTTTCCTCCATAATATATGGCTCACCAAAAGAAATACCCCATTCTAAAAATAGACGAAGTACTGTTGTCATTGGATTCACTCCTGTTTTCATGATAACAAAATTTCCTTTTGGCAATGATTTTAGTTCATCTGCTGTTAGTAGTGGTCTCTCCATCATCTGCAAGCTTTGTGACGGATCATTTTTACCCCTGCTGATACTTCCACTCATTACAGTTCTGCTACCAAGTGATTTAGATAGAACTTGAGCTGTTTCTGAGTTTGGTGCAAATCCTCCGAATATTGTAAGCTGACAGTTATCGGTTATAATTTCACTACCTTCTTTTCCATAATTTTTATCAAGCTGGGCAAAGGATTGAATTATAGGAACTATTGATATCTTTCTGGAACGACCTGCACTAAGCATCATCTCAAATGATTCTATCTTTGGAATTGTACCTATTTCATCTGCATAAATCATTACACGGTTTGGAAGCTTGCCTCCATTTTCATCAGCTACTGTTAACATCTCACGATAAAACTGCTGTAAGAACAAGCTTACCATAAAATATTTCGTATTATCTTCTTCTGGAAGTATAATAAATATAGCAGATTTTTTATTACAAAAGGTTTCTGCATCAATTTCCGTATCAAAACACAAGATTTGCTCCATTTCTGTATCTAAGAAAGCATTCAGTCTTGATAGTACTGTAGATAAAACTGATGCCATTGCTTGTTCAGCAGAGTTTAATGCCGCCCCTGCAAACCATCTTGCCTTATGCTCTGGAGGAAGTTTATCCATTAGTAACTGAAACTGACTCTTTCCCTTTACTTTGCTAGGTTCCATTAAATCCTGCACCATCTTGAATACACTGATGATGTGTCTTACGTCCACTATTTCTCCATCTACTTCAGTAGGTGGGAGATACTCAGCGATGAGTAAAATAACAGCAGTAAGAAGTCCTTCAGCTGCATCATAGAAAAAAGCATTTTGACCATAGGCAGAGCTGTCACCACTTGAATTTATAATGGTTTTTGAAATAATCTTTGCATATTTTTCAGCCTTTGCTTTTGCTGAAATATTATTGTTATCTTCTCTGTATTTATCCATATACTTATTAACCAAATGCAATAAATTATTGCCATCACTCCGTGTAGGATTTCTTAAATCTATAACCGCAATATTGTATCCATAACATTCTTTAGCAATCCTTCCATAGTTTCTGGCAAGATCACCTTTTGTATCTGTGGTTATAAAACTCATACCAGTTGCACAAGCATATTCCAGGTTAGGATAAAGAAAAAATGCAGTCTTTCCCACACCTGCTGCTCCTATCATAAGACAATGGACATCATCAGTATCTACAAGTGCTGTTACATTATTTTTAGCTCCTTTGCACCCAACTATAATTCCCTGCTCTGTTGGTAGCTTTTTTCCTTTCCTCCAGTCTGAAACATTAAACGGTATATGCTTGTAAGTTTTTAAAATTTCTTTCTTTGTTGCAAATCTAGCTGTACCATGCTGACCATCTCCAACAGTTTTAGATTTGATTCCATTTAATGTGTAATAATGTGCAATCAGTGATATGCCACCAATTACAACGAACATTAGAGTTGCCATACCTATAAGCAGGTATAACTGTAATTCCATAGGCCACTTCCTTTCTTTATTTCTTGAAATTATATTTTGTAGCCTCTTATTGCATAGCTATCTCTTTTATCTGATTTTGTTCCTGATTTTGTTCTTGTAGCCCAATTAAAATAATTGCCTTTAGACTATGCTGGGCAATTGATTCATAACTTCTAGCAATATTCTCTTTTTCTTTTTCGGATAGAATTCCCTCATATTTACTGACTTTTAATATCTCTTGTCCAATCATATCCAATCGGTTATTAAGTCTGCTACGATTTTCATATGCTCTGAATCCTGAGTATAATTTTCTTTGAACAGCATCTATATCCTGACTAGTTCCCATTTGCCTATATTCCTTTTCAGCTAATAGCAAAGAAAAAGCAGATAGTTGTTTTAAAGTTTCAACTATCTGCTTACTATTACTTGTCTTGCATTTATAAAATAAATTATTTAATTTTGATATAGAATTATCTACATTCTTAAATTCAGATATCAGCCCATAAATCTCTAAACATATTTTATCTCTTAAGGTATACTGGGGATGTTCCTCTCTTGGTATTGCAGGTAAATTTAAACTTGCTTTCAGGTCTTCATTCCAATCTTTATATTCAGGCATTAGTTTATCACGTCTTATTTTCCTATCTGCTAATATAGCATAGAATTTTTCACTGGTTTCAATCCCTGCTATATCGTAATCTAAGCATAGTATTACATGATTAAGATGAGGATTAATTTCAATCATTTTAAGCATGGCTTGTTCAGACACTCCGCATAATGATACATAGCTGTCATGCTGCCAATCTTTTTGATACATTGTAATAAAGGATAGCATATCAATCGGTGCTTCAAATACATAAAGTTTATTGCTTTTTCCAATATAATTAAAGCTATAGCAAGGATTACTACTTTCTATATTTCCTTTAAACTTTTTTCCTTTTGTATAAATTCCCTGCTTATGTGCATGACGTGGAGTTCCATTTTCATCAAAGCCAACAAATACTGCATTATGATATTCCTTTGTTTTATCTTTGGATAGCTCACAGCTTTCATAAAGCATTTTATTACTAGCAAAGAAGCTTATTATATCCATATTAATGCATCTTTGCTTAATTAAATATGCAAAGGCTCTACGCATATCAGAATGCCTTTGAGGAAGAACAAATGGTTTTCTCTTCTCTTGATCTTTCATGTCTGCTTTTTTATATATTATTTCACCCTGTTCACCAAGTAATCTTGTCACAGCATCTGGGAAACTTAGACCATAAAAGTTCTGTAAGAAATCAATTGCAAGACCTCCTTCTCTAGTTTCATGATCATACCACCTATTTCCTCTTACAGTAATGCTCTTATCATTGGCAAGCCTTTTCTCTCTCCCAGAACGCAGTAACTTTTCTCCTTGTCTTTCTAAGAAATCAACAAGATCAACTGCATTAGCTCTTTGCTTTTGTTCATCTGTAAAGTGAATGTAAGTACTCATAGATTACCTCCTTGTTATGAAATACTATTTATAAAAAACACAACCTCTACGCTAAGAAGTTGTGTTTTTGTAAATTTATAGAAGGATTTAACACATATGATTTAAAAGCATAAAATCAGGTAACATTTTATAAAATCTTTTGTGCATCTTTAATTGTTTTGTTATAAATTTTATTTATTACATCAAAAACCAATATAAAATTTTCATATGAAAGATTTGAAAAATCTTCTTCTTCATTAATTATTGCTTTTGCAAATTCCATTTTAGACATCGCATAATTGGTTGTATCGTTAATAGAGTTTAATACAATCACCTTATCTAACCCGGAACCATCAATAATTTTTTGTTTTTCTTGATTGCTACATGAAGATCTATTAGTACAAAATTTATTAATCTCTGGTGCCCTTCCGTATTTATCAAATTCATTACTTAAGTAAAGTCTCCTACTTATTCCATCAGGATAAATCTTTGAAGTCTTAATTTCTTCATCAGAATAATAATGTTCTATGCATATATCGGGATTACTCTCTCTAATCTTAGGAACAGGTAATACAAAAGAAAACACATTATTCCCCCAACTTTTAAAATGTTCATTTTTTGAACTAGATATTGTTTTAACAACTGAACTCACATCCCTATCAGCAATAAATATATATATTCCATTATCCATTTTAGAATAGCTATTGCACATTGCAATTAAGGCATTACCATCCATCTGAATCTTATTTGAACATTCATCAGAACTATTTTCGGGTTCATATTCAAAGATATTAAATTTCAAATCTTTATATTTATCAAAGAGAACTGGGTCTTCTTTAATTTTATTCCAAGCACGTTTTAGGTGTTTCCAATCAGTTGCTCCTTCTGTAATTACCAATGGAATATTCTTATTGTTATTTTCTATTTTCGAAATATCTTTTGAATATATATCAAAAAATGAAGTCTTTAGCCTTTGGGATGCAAATGGTAGAAAATCATTAATTGATGCAACTATAAACGATTCTTCAATTGAGGAAGCTCTTAATGAAAATGACTGATTTGCACCGATAATAAAACAAACAAAATAGTTACAAATTAATAGTTCGTTTCCAGTAGTATAATATTGTAATTCAGTATCATATTCCCAATCCTCAAAATATTCTGTTGCAACTTCATATAACTGTAAAGGAACAGAGTATTCTTCTTCATCACAAAAGAACAGAAAATATTCTTTGCCGACAAAGTAATCTTTTATTTTTTTATACCCTACTATAGCTTCTGGAGAATAAACACCAATATTTATACAAAATCCTTTTCTATTTTCTTTATTAGTGACCAAATTATTTTTTCGATTAAATTCCTCTATAATAAATTTTCTTCTGCTATTATAATCCTTTAATTTTTTTCCATAATCATCAAGAATATTTAAAAATCTATCTACAATATTAATGTCACAGTGAATATCCTTATATCCAATATGTGCAACAAAGCCAGGACACATATAGCTTCCATCATCCCAACTTTCCACTAAACATTCAGAATTATTTGAAAGAAATAATTGAAAAGCCTTTTCATCAACATACATTAACTCGTTAGGGTGGTTATTTTGCCAAAAAGTATCTGTTAAATAAGTATCATTTATATCATCAAAATCTTCTCTCTGGTATTCATCGTCATAAGGAAAAATTCTATAAATACTTAAAGTATTATTTTCTTTATTAATCGTAATTGCACATTCTTGATCATACGACATATAAGCAACTTCTGTTTCATATTCATCTTCATACCAATCAAAAACAAATCTTTCTTCTAATATTTTTTGGAAATTATCCATAATTATCCTCCAATTTATAATTTTGAGCATAAATATCAAATACTAAAATTAATCTTGTATTGTACATCTCTCTAATATCTTTTATCGAACTTTTCACCTTTAATTGCATTACTATATGATATTAGAAATAATATACTATGCTTTATATAATAAATTGTACATCAATTACTTACTTAATCAAAGATGATTATTTTAAAATTACATATAATTCCTTAAGTAATTTTTATATTATAAAATTATTTCATATACCTATATAGTGTTTTTCTGCTCATAGTCATCTCTCCTATGACCTTGTGCAACTTTCTTTTCTCTTAATTTTCTCATAAGCTTACTATCAATCTTTAATCCTACCCCTGATGATTTAAGTGGAATACTATCTTCAAATATTTTACTCATATGATGGAACATCCTCGATGCTACTAGACAAACAGATAAATTATGAGATCTATCCATATTTTCAAGAAAAAACTTTGCATATTCATTTCCTTGTTCAGCAGATAGGTTAAAATACTTTTTAGCCATTTCTTTGTCTTCTGTTACATACTTCCCCAGCAAATATAATTTCCCTAGCATATACTGTGCAAACTGATTTCCATGGTCAGATGCTATCTCTAGAAATTTAATAGCTCTTTTTATATTTTCTTCTCCTGGATTTTCTTGTCTAAAAATCAACTTTGCTTTTTTATAATAAACTAATGGACTTTTAATGTTTACATTTATATCATCTCGCTCATTATTAATAACAGCTATATCATCTATAAATAAATCTTCTGTATCTATTTCTTCTACAATCATAGAATTAGCCTCAGTGAAATCTTCAAAAGTAATAGTCCCTTTATTTAAATTATCAGCTTCCTTAATTATCATATTCTTTATAGATTTAAATTCCTTTTGCTGTGATAATGGCAGAGGCTCTGGCAGATTATCCATATAGCTATGCAGTACCTCATTACGTATCTCATACCATAACTGATATGCCTTTTCAATTCTTTCATCCTTTGCAAATTCATCTACAATCTCATCTACCATTGCTTTAAGCTGTGGTTGTAAATATCCATATTGTCTTTTCCCTTTAGTAAATTGCAACCGTTCTGCAAGTTCTATTAATTTCACTTCAATATTGCTATTCTGTACCATGCTACTTTTCATTTCAGAAATTAATTGCATCAATACTTCCCTTGACTCTTGTTTCAGTTCATCTCTTCTTTTACTTTGTTCTATATAAATTCCCTCTAGTTCCTGACCAAAGATGTTTTTTACAAATCCTGATTTCATTTTCTCTATACCTTTTTTAGTCAGGTATCCTTCTTTAGGATCTGTTGAATAACAAATCATATGAACATGGGGATGATGACTCTCATTATGAAAGGCTGCATACCATTGGAAGTTCTCAGGCTTTATCTTTAAAGATTCAGCTATATCTATAGCATAGTAAGAAATCATATTGTGCCAGCTTTCAGCATTGTCAAAGCCAAGCCTTACAGCATCCTCTCTTCTTAGTGAAATAATTGGAGTCCATATATTTCCTTCATGATTTGCAACCTCTTCCGCAATCCTACTAAGAACTAAACTATCATTTCCACCATTAAATAAACCATGCTTTCCCATCCTTTCTACTCTTGGTCTATTAGCAATATAATCTACATAGTTTTTCCGTTTGCCAATCTTATCAAGGTTTTCTTCTATTACTATGGAAATAAATTCCGAAGCATTTTCTATTGTGGAATTCTTAATATAATCTTCATATTCAAATAAATTTTTAGTATTTGGAAACTCTTTAATTATCTGAGCTATCAACTCTTCTTGCTTTGTTGAAGATGAAATATTTATATTTTCTATATTGATTTTTTCCACTCCATCACGAGTTGCAATATAATTTACTAAGTTTTCAAGATGAGCTGATGTACTTTTACTTCCACCTTTTAGATAAGGGCATTTTAAAATAAGCCTTGGCATAAGTTATCACTCTCCAATTCCTTGCTGGAACTTAATCGCCTCCTCCATAGATACTTTACCTCTTGTTTTTTTCACCTGCTGTACACACCTTCCACGAAGGTTACGAAGTTCTTCATCGCTAATTTCTAACCCTGCTGCAAGTATATTCATCATCATACTCATTTCAACTGATAGACGAAATAAGTTACTAGAATTTCTGTTTTCTGTTTCCTTTAATGTTCCTTGTATAGCTGATATCAGTATCTTAGATAGATATCCTGTGGTATCCTCACTAAAAAGGTATCCCATATAAAAATTTAAAGCTTTATCTATAAATTCACTGCGACTTTTACAATTGTCTCCTTCCAATAAACCATCCATTTTCTCTATTGTTTCAGGATATAGCCATACTGCTGTCCGTTTCTTTACATTATTCTTTATTTCTGCCAATTTTACCTCACCTCAATATCCCATGTTTTAACTTGACCACCTCTATATGGCATCTGCAAATCCTTATTTTGTAGGTTTTATATCATTTACGACCACCTATAACAACACAAAACTCCTTTTTCGACCACCTTGTTTGATTCTTTTAACCCACGGCACTGCCGGGGGATGTGGGTGGAAGGTGGAATCTTTTGACCACCTTCCTTTATCCTGCACCAAAATCAATTGGGGGGTTCACTCTAATTATTGTGCTAACTCATGAATAAAAATCTAGTTATTTACCCTTTTCTGCTCCCCTATGATTAGTCGACACATTTGCCCCAAAACTCGATTAACTATTGATTAGGTATAACTATGCCACTTCCTTCTTTATAATGGCACACAGGGGTAAATATGCCCTCAAAAATTATATTATTCTTGTATAACAGATGGATTATTATCTTCTATCTTAGTTTTGGCTGATTTTTTAGGTCTTGTAGCCTTAATTTCCTCTTCTTGTTTCTCATCAATATATTCCCTTACATTAATAGGCACATGCTTCTCATATAGTTTTTGTAGCTGATCTGCTAATTCTTCTTCTAAGTCCACTTCCTTTTTCTCCATATATTTCTTGACAGCTCTCAACTTTTCAGCATCGACACTAATCCTAACTACATCCTTTTTCATCTAAATTTTACCTCCTTCATTTTTTAATTTTTTTAATAATTCCACTGCATAAACAGAAAAGGAATAGTCACTACATACTCATGACCATTCCTTGATTTTCATCCTCTGTCTGCTCTTGATACTCTTCAACTTCTCCTGCATTTGCAGTTTCTGTAGGAACTTCTGCCTGTTCACTTTGTACCCTTTCAGTCCTTCTTCTACCACGATTAGAGGTAGCTCTTGGAGTAACATCTGATGAACTTTCACTAATAGGGGCCGTTGTTTCCATCTGACGCTCCAGTTCATTATCATTTCTCTCTAGATATCTTCTGGTTGCTGATGGAACATATTTCTCGTAGATATTTTTAATATGTTTCTGCAATTCACTCTCTACAGTCAGACTCTTTTCGTCCATATAAAACCGTAATGCTTCCAGCTTTTCCTTTTGAAATGTTACTTGTAAAGTTGCTTTTTCTGTTGATATACTCATACCTTTCCCTCCTTAAAAATCAAATCCTATAAATTCCATCTTCGGCTGTGCCTCCAGTTCTTCACCAGTAAACTCTTGGATCTTACCAAATTCATTTGTATATTGTTTTATTTGTTCATCAGTAAGGGATATAAATTCCCCATCCTCACTATCTCCTGCAATAAAAAAAGGGCCAGCAATAATGTCATTACCGACCCTTCGATTTAATTCCATTCCATTTAATTTTCCTTCTTCATTACATACTAATATACAATTATCATCTAGATAAATACATTCAAATAATCCTTCAACTTCTCCTTGGATACCTTCTAAATCATTATTTATTTCCTTTTCATAAGGTAGTTTTTGTGGCTCAATCTTTAAAATACGAATTGTCTTTTCAATATTATCCATATGCATTTCCCCCTACATTTTCATATTTTGTTCTTGCTTTATTTCTTCGTCTAAATTATTGCAATAGTCAAGATAGATCGTCATATCAAAACAATCATCTAATACTTCAATCTCTGCAATTTCATCTCTGCTTGTTAGTTCATCTAAGAGTAAAGTTCCAATACCATTGTTTTCTTTTACTATTAACCCATGGTTTTCTTCTATTTCATCAAAGTAAATAGCCCAACTTCCATTTGAAGTATTTTCTGTAGCTTCCTCTATTATTTGCTCTACTGCTATTGAAATTTGCTGTTCAATATACGGCTTTATATTTGGCATATATGCTGTATACCTCGCATAATTGTGTCCTTGACTATCAATTAAAATCCCATCTCCGCTTTCCATATCAAGTGCCAATAACCCATGGGTCTGTCCTATAGAGTCTCTATACATTTCTTCTTTTCTTTGTATAACGAAGTCCCTATCTTCTAATAAATTGTTACTGAATTCTTCAAACTCATTCCCATTCATTAATTCAATGCCTTCAATTACACAATTTTTTGTATCAAAATCAGATATTTTCCTTTCAAATATTGCCTTTGTAGTTAACATAAAGTCCTCCTTTATTTTAAAATATGTGGTCTTCCATACAGCACTTGTTTGCTTGAATCAAATAAATCTCTGTACACCACCTGTCCTTTCGAGTATGCTGCATCTATTACTTTCCCATTTCCTGCATAGACTCCTACATGAGTAATATTCATAAACCTACCATTTGGCTGATGACTCCAAAATACTAAATCTCCAGGAACTAAGTTATTTTTTGAAACAGTAAGATTATTATTTACACAAAATCTTGCCTGCTCTGCTGCAGTTCCCGGTATAATGATTCCAATTTGACGGTAACTCCACATAGTCAAATAACTGCAGTCAGTGTATCTTCCTTGTCCCCTTCTTTCTTGTGAATAGGGATCTCCAAGTCTAGACATGGCAAGTCTCACTATTTCAGCACCTTTCTCTCCTTCTGGCAAATCATTATATAAATTCTCTAGTTCTTCAGGGGTTAGCTTTTGTATCCAGTCCCCCCATTCGGCAAAGCTATCTCCTTCGCTTGGTGCAGGAGTTCCGTGTTTTACCCTATAATAGATTTCATTGGCATTTGCCATATCTTCATAAGCGACTGTCTTTCCCATCTCCGATTCTATATTTTTATATATTTCTGATAGATTTGTTATGGGGATAGCCACTATATAAATTTCTTCATATTCATTTCCCTCTGAATCAGTTATGGTTCTTGTTCTTTCCTCATAAATAACAAAGCAGTCAATATACTTTCCTTGATTCACCCTAGATGGATGATTTTCGCCGAAATACAGAGAATAAAAAATAGCCTTAACTCTAATTGAGTCTAGACTTTCATCATCTTCCATTTGGCTATTTACTTCCTCTATCTTCTCATCAAGTATTGCAAAACTTCTACGCATATCTTCTATATGTCCTCTGTATTCTTCAGGAATATTTCCTGATATATTGGCTTCATTAAAGGATAAATACAAGGCATTATTGTTATGACTTGTTGTTCCTGAAAGCAATCCACAGATAATAACAATCATCAATATAAAAGGAGATAGGATTGCTGCAATTGTCCATCCTATTCCTTTTCTCAGCCTTTCATCTGACAAAGCTGATATTGCTACCTTTGCAATAAGTCCCATAGATGTTGGATCTGCCATTTATTATCACCACCATTTCATCCCAAACATATCCCCCTGTTCAGATTCTAGTTCTTTTATTTCTTTAAGTTCTTCTATTTTATTAAGGTTTTTCTCTATCGCATTGTGCAGAATATTGATATCGAATCCTGAATCAATATAGCCTTCCTCTATGGTTTTTATATAATTATCTGATGGATTCCCCAGCCTATGCCCTGCTGTCATTATATAAATCATTGCCGAAGTTTTGTGATTACCTATGATGATATTCACTCCAGCTTTATCATAAAAATTTGGATATCCTTCATATCTATCGAGTGCTTTTTCATCATCAGGCTTGATACTCCACAGTAAAACTGGCACTATACTTCCTTCACATGGTTCAACAGTTGCTACTGCATTATGTCTTGACCCACGAAAGACAAGCTCATAATCTTTCAGCTCTGATGTTCCAATAACTTTTGCAGTAGGGCATCGGTGTTTCATCTGATTTAAGTTTAGGTTGCTTCCATAGGCAATATATAGTTTATGAATTGAATCTTTATCCATATTTGTTTCTTCCATCTTGACCTCCTTACTGATTCATAGACATAGTAAAAGCAGGAGATTCTTCCTCCTGCTCATCTATTACCATTTCATTATTTTCATTTCCCATAGTTTCTTCCTCTTCTAAAATTTCTTCTTCTCTCTTTTTTCTCAGTCTTTCTTTTTGTGCCTCTGCCTGCTCTGGTGATTTCCAAGCTATATTTCCTTCTAAATTATCTAATAAATGTTTTCTTGCTGTCTTGAATTCATCTCCTATCATCCCCAAGCGAAGAAGCCACACACGGAATGTATATTTCTCGTTTTCAGATACGGTTTTTATTGGACTTGCAGACCTTTGATTATAAGCTTGGGCTGTTATAGCCATACAAAATTGTGCATAAGCTTTTAATTTTCCGGCATGTAAAGACCCATTAAAGGCACGAAACTCAATTGTTCCTTTTTGAAAAACTGAATGAAGATTTAGGCATCGATACCTGCTGTCATGGTAGTGCTGATGGCTTCCATCCCTTCCCTTATACCAGAGATTTTGAATTCCACTTATTGTTTTTGGTTTCTGTTTATTCAGCTTTTCCAGAAAATCCTTATCAATTTTTTTACAATATCGGTTCTCCCTCTCTGAATCTACTTTCAAAGCTCTATATATCATGTCTTCTTTTGCTGCTACAATATTTACAAGGTTTCTGAGCTGATAAGCTTCAAATGGTGCTGAATTGATATGGATATGAATTCCGCATGAGTTGTTACTAAATGCTCCAGCCTCTCTTAGTTTTCGTATCATCTCCTGTACCTTTTCTATATCTTCATACTTGCAGATGGGACTAACAAGCTCTACACTATATTCCCTGTCAGCTGATTGCTTTCTGTTTTCTACCTTTTTCTGACACTTTATACTTCCATCACTTACAAGTTTCCACTTCCTATTCTCATTATCTTTTACACTATAAGTGTCGTAACCTCCTCCTTCATGATTAACAGAAGAGCCAAGATATTCAGCAATTACTTCAGCGGCTCTCCTTCTTGTAATACCGGTCATTTCAACTTCAATTCCAATCTTCTGCTCCCTTAAATCCACATGTTCACCACCTTACCATTCTTTCTTTGTTTCGATGATGTCCTTAGCATTTTTAAACCCTGCATATTGAGAAACAGTTATTATATATTCTGTAAGTCTTTCATTCCTCCAAGCATCTATTAACTGACCATGACATATATTATGGAGTTCATTTATCTTTAATATAGTGATTTCAGTAATTCTATATATCTTCATGGGATCTCCATGAGATAGCTTTAATTGGTCAATGTATTCATTAAGAAAATGATCGAATTCTTTAATATGTCTTTTCTCATATTGGTTATATGCAAGAAATGGATTTCCATATTCTTCATCATTAATACAAGACTTTATCTGCTCCAATAATCTCGGTCTATTTTTTATCTCTGCCTTTAAAAACTGTTCCATAAAACAAAGCAAGTCATTATCTCTGTTTGGGGTGTAGCTGATGCATACCCTCAAATCATCTATTATACCTTGCTTTTGTTCTCGGTAGGATTCTATTTTTTCTTGTTTCTTTAACCACTCTGCACTTTCAATAATCACTATCTGCCACCTGCCTTTCCAAATAATTTTTCTTTATATGATGGAGCATGGACAGCCAAATTATATCTTTCATTACCACATTTATATAGGCAAACTCCTCTTTGGGGAAATTTAATCAGGTTGTATTCTGATTCCTCAAGCTGTAAGGTATCCATATAGAACTGCTTATCAATATTTCCTGCATTAAATAAAAAAGCGTGTGCTGGGATAGAGAATAGTGGCTTTGTCAGCTCCCTAATACCTTCAATATTGAAGTCCTCAAGGTTTTGACTGCTAAGTATTACCGCTGATTCTTTCTTTCGCACTCGCTTCATAAAATTACGTATATATTCTATTGCAGTAATATTAGTAAGGAATAAATATAACTCATCAATTCCTGCTGCAGTATTCCCCTCTGTTAACAGTTTATCTGACATAAAGGATAATATATTAAATAGCAATGCATTCTTTACATTTTTACTAGCTTGCAATAGCCCCTTTACACCAAATACAATAAATCGATTGGAAGTTATATTGGTGTGTCCATTGAAGAATTTGCTTTCTGCACCTTGGCACATAGAATGAAGTCCAAGCAAGATTTCTTGTAGTAATTCTGCTGTGTAGAGCTGGTAATTCCCCTTATCATATCCTTTGTATTCTTCTTCTATCAAAGTATATAAATCTGACAAAATAGGATAATCAAGTGATTCCAATCTGCTGAAATTGGTGCTGTCGCTAATGTTCCATTTAGTATAGAGTTTACCAAGCATAATCTCTATAACATCAATATGCCTATCATCAAAGTCTTTATAGCATCGGAAGAAATCCTTTAAAAAACTAATATGCTGACTTAGCTTTGTTGCTTGTCTAAATGCTATAGGGGCATCTTTATCCTGTGGACTCCCGCCTTCATCCCAAGTCTTTGGTTCTAATGGATTTATCATATATTCTCCACTCATCAAATTTACAAAACAACCTCCAAGATTTTCTGCTAATTCTACATATTCATGCTCTGGATCTAAACATATTACATTCTTTCCTGATTCTAAGATATTACATAAGATTAGCTTTAATAAATAACTTTTCCCTTGTCCTGAATTACCGAGAATAAGGATACAAGGATTGGTTTTATCATCATCTCTTTTATCAAAATCAACGAGAATATTAGAGCCAAACTTATCTCTGCCTAAATAAAATCCATTGCTATCGGTCTTGCCTGAATAGTTAAAAGGATATAGATTTGCAACTGAGGATGCTGGAAGTACCCTTTCAAATTGACTGGTAAATATATTTCTTCCTGTTGGACCAACACACAAGAATCCTTGTTGTTGGCGAAGCATAAGTCTATCTACATTTAACTTAGAACGAACAAGCTCTGTTAATACATCTGTCTGTAGTAGTTTCAAGCTGTCATAATCATTTGCAATAAGTTCAATATATACTGCACAGTGTAGCAGTGGTTCTCTGTTTCTATGCATGGTTGATACAAGGGTAACCACATCTTGTAAGTTGCTTTCAGCTGTCACTGTCTGCTGTAAATCATTTGTATTTGTAGTATTCATCCTGTTTTTATTAGCTGCGTTATGAATAATTTTCTTTTCCTCGTTTGGAGTGACTTGTCTTGTATAGATTCTAAGGGTTACCCCATCTTTTTCTCCAAGATGACGAAGGATTGCTTGTTCATTGGTACTTGTAGGATATTCTCTAAGTGCCCATACGCATCTATAGGTATTTCCACAGATGAAGTGGTCAGTGTTGAATTTGATGATGGATGGAGCAATCATATCGATAAATGATTTGATTTTTTCATCTTCTTTGATTGGTGATTTCTTTTTAACCATAGTCTCTTCTTCCTCTCTTTCTTTTTCTGCAATCGAGTAGGGAAAAATAAATTTTCCCTCTCACACCACCGTACGTACGGTTCCG
>ENA-UOOE01000627-UOOE01000627.1-fermentation-metagenome-genome-assembly--contig:-NODE-627-length-33549-cov-54.668926_pt1 | contig 33549 bp, 30 predicted proteins | sample MGYA00245776_ERZ724021 | MGnify/ENA primary metagenome ERZ724021 (study PRJEB28704, sample SAMN03018321) | fermentation metagenome | biome: anthropogenic terrestrial biome; feature: soil; material... | reverse complement strand
TGTATGAAAAGAATTTCGGGGCCTTGCCTGCCATCGAACTGCATGCCCAGAAAGTGACGGGTAACCCAAAGCAATAGCTCAAGGCAATAACTGGTTGACCTGCGGAGTACGAGTATTTAGCCAGTCAAGCCCATAAAATGACTTTGGACTGTGCCGTTCTTGTACCACCGGGCGTATATTGAAACGATCCCATTGCAGGGGGTGATTAATACGCCAGTATTAAGCGGTAGCTTTGTATCTTCAGTAAATGTAACGCTTTCCGCGGCGGCTAGCGCCGTTGTGAGTAAAAATATGGTTGTTGCCAATTTACAGTGCGCTGCCATTGAAAACGCTGTAATTTTCAGCCTGACATTTCAGGAGCAGATCACCTATATGAGGGCCAGTGATGCGGCGATTGTGACTGAGGCATTTGCTATTCCGTATGCTAATGTTCTTTCGCTGCCAGGCACTGTGGCTGGAATGCGCTGCGAAATCGCCGCGATTATAACGGCGTTGACCGTTTCGCTTACTCCGCCGTCTACTGTGACTAATAATGTCACTTTTACGATTACGGCTTCGACAGATTTCCCGCCGCCTGCGGCGCAGGATGTCGATAGCAATACATTTACCAATTTCACGCTGACCTAAGGCGTGCCTATACAGTGTCATTCTGATTACGATGTGCGCTGAAAAAACAGCCGCTCATTTTCATATAGAATTCAGGGGGTGATTAGGACGCCTCTTGCAACAGGTAGTTTTACCTCAACATTTAACACGACGTTGTCGGCAGTGCCGACAGCCGCCCCGGCCATCGGTGCAACGGCCACGATTAAAAATCTTCAGTGTGCCACGCTGACTGACCAAGTTGTCTTTAGTATGACTTTTGAGCTGGCGATATCATACCAATCCGGAGCTACAGTGACTAATACATTTTCGGTGCCTTATGCCAATGGGTTGGCGGTTCCGGGAACTGTGGCCGGGATGGCTTGTGATATAGCCGCTACAATCACAGGCGGCACTGTTAACATTAATGTCGGTTCCACGCTTGCTTCCTGGAGTATTGCTTTTACTATTACGGCGAACACTTTCTTCCCGCCGCCACAGGCGATTGATGTAGACAGCAATGTAGCCCAGAAAGTCTAGCCGCCACAGGCAGGCGACAGGCAGGCCACAAGGGCCACCAGAAGACTAAAAATAAGCGTTTGGGCGCTTGACATAGAGGCTGTTCCGGCCAATTACCGGGCAGCTTCTTTCTTTGGCGCACTGCTTTCTGCGCTGCTTTTCTGCACGTCTTTTTGCGCATGTCTTGTCGGAGACGCAGTGGGAATGATATAATAAAAAATGGCGTAAAACTATTGTTATGTTGTAATGGAGGTTCCACGGTGAAGCAGTCCCACATCCGCAATTTTTGCATCATAGCCCATATTGATCATGGAAAGTCCACACTGGCTGACCGGTTGCTGGAGCATACCGGGACGGTCTCTTCGCGTGATATGGTCGAACAGGTTCTGGATAGCATGGATTTGGAACGTGAGCGCGGTATTACCATTAAAGCGCAAGCGGTCAGACTGGATTATAAAGCCAAGGATGGTGAAGTCTATCATCTCCATCTGATTGATACACCTGGTCATGTCGACTTTACTTATGAAGTTTCCCGTGCTTTGGCTGCCTGTGATGGGGCGCTCTTGATCGTTGACGCCACGCAGGGTGTAGAAGCTCAAACCATTGCCAACTTTTATCTGGCTCTCGAACATGACTTGGAGATTATTCCGATTATTAATAAAATGGATCTGCCTTCTGCCGAACCGGAGCGCGTTAAGAAGGAGATTTTCGAAATTCTGGACTTGTCACCGGAGAGCGCCGTGCTGGCTAGTGCCAAAACCGGGCTGGGGACAGAGGATATTCTGGAGGCCATTGTGGAGCGCATACCGGCACCGCAAGGTTCTCCGGACGAGCCGCTGCGAGCGCTCATTTTTGATTCACTCTACGATCCTTACCGCGGAGCAATTGCCTATGTGCGTGTTATGGAAGGCACGATGCGGCAGGGTATGAAAATCCGTATGATGGCGGGTCAAAACGATTATGAAGTTGTCGAAGTCGGCACATTCCGCCCCAGAGCGGTAGCAGTGGAAGAACTAAGCGCCGGGGAAGTCGGGTATGTCATGGCCAGCATTAAGGAAGTCAGTGAGACTAAGGTTGGCGATACGATTACTGAAGCCGAGCGACCGGCTGAGAAACCGCTTCCCGGATACCGACCGGCGCTGCCAATGGTGTTTTGCGGTCTTTATCCGGTTGAAAATGAAGATTATGGGGATCTGCGCGATGCGCTGGATAAACTGAAGCTGAATGACGCCTCTTTGGTCTATGAACCGGAAACATCTGTAGCGCTCGGGTTCGGCTTCAGGCTGGGTTTCTTAGGGTTACTGCATCTCGAGATTATTCAGGAGCGCCTGGAGCGCGAGTATAACCTGAACCTGATTGCCACCACCCCGTCAGTTGTTTTTTATGTTTATCTGTCGAATGGAGAGATGACCAAAATCAGCAACCCGGCTGACATGCCGGATCCAGGCACGATCGCTTATATTGAGGAGCCCTACGTCAGGGGTTCTGTCCTTGTGCCAACTGAATTTGTCGGATCGGTCATGGACCTTTCCAAAGAAAAACGGGCCGAATTTGTCGATATGAAGTATCTCACGCCCACCCGGGTGGAGCTAATCTTTTATCTGCCACTTTCCGAAATATTGCTCGACTACTTTGACAAGCTCAAGTCCCGTACCAAGGGACATGCTTCGTTCGATTACGAGTTCAAGGAGTATCGACGGTCGGATTTGGTCAAGATGGATATTCTCCTGAATACTAAAGCAGTGGACGCCCTTTCAGTAGTAGTGCATCGTGAGAAGGCCTATAACAGAGGCCGTCAGATCTGCGAAATTCTGAAAGAAGCGATCCCGCGTCAAATGTTTGAGATCCCTATTCAGGCGGTTATTGGCGGAAAGATCATCGCACGCGAAACCATCAAGGCATTGCGTAAAGATGTTTTGGCGAAATGCTATGGCGGCGACATTAGCCGCAAAAAGAAACTGCTAGAGAAACAAAAAGAAGGCAAGAAGCGCATGAAGCAGGTTGGCAATGTGGAAGTTCCGCAGGAGGCCTTCTTAGCAGTCTTGAAGATCCCTGATTGATAAAGGAACTTTGGAACTTTGGGGACGGTTCTAAAAGTGCATTTTGCCTTTTTGTGGGATTTTGCACTTTTAGAACCGTCCCCAAAGTTCTTTCTGAAAGAAGGCTTTAGATGCGAGCGCTTGGCGTGTATCTCCACATCCCATTCTGTCGCTCCAAATGCCGCTACTGCGATTTTACCTCCTTTGCCGGCCAAGAAGAATTGATGGCGTCTTATGTGGCCGCCCTGATCAAGGAGATCAAACTGCAATCCGCAGCGCTTTCGGACTACGTAGTCGACACAATCTTCTTTGGGGGCGGTACGCCCACCCTGGTCGGTGCCGCCATGGTACATGAAATACTGGAGACACTGGCGCGGTATTATCGGATTGATCCGCAGGCGGAAATCACTGTAGAAGGCAATCCGGCAACTGTGGAACAGGGCGAGCCCGCTTTGCTGAGGCGCGCCGGGGTTAACCGGTTCAGCCTGGGCGCGCAATCATTTAATGAGAAACTTCTGCGGGTGCTTGGCCGTATTCATAATAGTGATGATGTGTTGCGTACTTATGAAAACCTTCGTTCTGCGGGGTTTGCTAATATTAACCTCGATCTGATATACGGCGTCCCATACCAAACCCACGCGGCCTGGCTTGCCGATCTGCAAAAAGCAATCTTGCTTAAGCCGGAACACTTGTCCCTGTATGGACTGCAATTAGAGGAGGGGACACCGCTGGAGCGGGATGTCATCCAGGGGCGGTTAAGCGAGCCTGATGAAGATGAAACTGCACGGATGTACATTTCGGCGGACGCGTTGGCAGTTGAGAGCGGTTATCATCATTATGAAATATCAAATTTTGCGATGCCAGGTCGCGAATGCCGCCACAATCTGAAATATTGGCATTACCAGCCCTATATCGGATTCGGGTGTGCGGCGCATTCTTTTGTGGCAGGCGTTCGTACAGCCAATGTGGCCTCCCTCGCGGATTACCTGGAGCGCATGGCCAAAGGGCAAACGGCTGCCATTGCGCAGGAGCACATCTGCGGGAGCGAAGAAATCAGCGAATACGCCATGCTGGCTTTCCGGACGTCGAAAGGGGTTAATGAAGCGGAATTCCGTAGGCGCTTCGGGACAGAACTGAATTTGATGATGCCAAAAGTGGAAGACTTTTTGCATGAGGGATTACTTGTCAGAGAAAACGGCGCGGTCAGAATGACTCCGAAAGCCTGGCAAATATCCAATTTTATCCTGGCGCGGATACTTCCGGATTAGCGTTGCTGGGTGCCCTTGACAAACCGGTTATAGCATGTTATTTTTTACTTAGATTCTTAGCACTCTTTTAAAGCGAGTGCTAACAAAAAGGGAGGGGCGATGATGGCCTTCAAACGTATGGATGAGCGTAAAGAGAAGATTTTGCGTGCCACAACTGATGAGTATATCGCGAGTGCCGAACCGGTTGGATCCCGTACCATCGCCCGGAAATACGATCTGGGGTTGAGTCCGGCGACCATCCGCAACGAAATGGCCGATCTTGAGGAAAGCGGGTACCTGCAGCAGCCCCATACTTCCGCGGGCAGGATACCTTCCGTACTGGGTTACCGTTACTATGTTGACGCGCTGATGGAGCAGCGGTCGCTGACTCCGCAGGAGGAATCCGCAGTCCGGCAGGAGTTTGAAGATCGCCGGCGCGGTATTGATGAGTTGTTGGTGCGGACTTCGCGGGTGCTGTCGCAGCTGACGCATTACCCGGCGATGGTGCTTGCTCCGGAGATGGATAATGCCATCTTCCGTCATGTTCAGCTGATACCGATTGATCCAACGGCGATCATGGTGCTGGTCGTTAGCGGTTCTGGACGGGTGGAGCACGGTGTCATGAAGCTGGAATCAGCGATTTCTGAATCAGATATCGAAAGCGTTTCCAATAGTCTGAACAGGGCTTTAAAGGGTCGTACGTTTTCCGAAATCAAGTCTACGCTGTTTAATCAGATGAGGTCAGAAGCGATCGCCAATGACTGTTTTACGGAAGACATTTTGCGGCTAATCACGAATAGCTTGCGCTCCAAAAACGAAGAAAATATGCGGGTTGACGGGACAATTAACATTATCGAACAACCGGAGTTCAAAGAAGTAGATAAGCTTAAACCGTTTCTGTCATTACTGTCGGAAGGATCGAATCTGCCCAGGTATCTGTCCGAACTGACCAATCAAAGCGGATTGCAGGTCATCATCGGCGAGGAGAACAAGCTGCCGGAAATGACAGACTGTAGTGTGGTCACCGCCACTTATGATGTTGGTGGCCGGGCAATGGGTATCATTGGGGTACTCGGGCCCACCCGCATGGAATATAACCGGGTTGTAACGGCGGTGGAATATGTAGCCGCTTGCCTTAATGAAATGCTCCTGCTATTCAGCAAGGAGTAATGAGATCGGTTGGCACGACCCGGAACCATAAAGCCTGGAGGGATGGAGTTGACTAAGCAAGCAGAAAAGGGATGCTACGCACGGACTTGTGACTGTGGCAACACCTGTAGCTGCGGGGAAACAAACCAACAGCCTGATCTGTCCGGTGAGGAAGCGGTTGAGACCGTAGCAGATGCGGCAACCGTGGCAACCGCAGAGACAGTGGTAAATGGAGCAACAGCGATGGCAGATCAACCGGATAAAATGCAGCAGGAGCTGGAACAAATACAACAGCAGTACCTGAGGCTGATGGCCGACTTTGAAAACTACAAACGCAGAACCAGAAATGATTTGGCAGCGGCTGGCAAAATAGCGCTGCAGGATTTTATGGGTACTTTATTGCCGGTATTGGATAATTTTGAAAGGTCGCTGGAGGTTGGCGGCGATTCTTACGAAGCGTTTAAAACTGGCATAGATATGATTTACCGCCAGTTAACCGAAGTGTTGCAACAAGCCGGTCTGGAGCAGGATAATCCGCTTGGCAAACCCTTTGATCCGGCGATCCATGAGGCAGTGTCCTTAGTTGAAGGAGAAAGTGATCATCCTGTAGTCAAGCAGATGTTCCGTAGAGGCTATCTTTTTAGGGGACAGCTGTTGAGGCCCAGTATGGTCCAGGTTGGGCCAGACAACCAGTCCACTGAAAATTAATTTTTGAAAAATCAGTTTTAGAGGGAATCGAATGGTAATGGAGGTTGATGAAAATGAGTAAAGTTATCGGAATTGACTTGGGAACAACTAACTCTGTAGTGGCAGTGATGGAAGGCGGCGAAGCTAAAATCATTCCCAGTACTGAAGGCGGAAATTTGACACCGTCAGTCGTGGGATTCAGCAAAAACGGTGAGCGTTCTGTCGGTCAGATTGCCAAACGCCAAGCCGTGGCAAACCCCGCCCGCACAATCGTCTCGATCAAACGCTACATGGGTACTGATCATAAAGTGAAAATTGACAATCGTGACTATATGCCCCCGGAGTTGTCGGCGATGATTCTGCAGAAACTGAGGGCTGATGCCGAAGCTTACCTGGGAGAAAAAGTCGAAAAGGCTGTTGTCACCGTCCCCGCGTATTTCAGTGATTCACAGCGGCAGGCCACGAAAGACGCAGGCAAAATTGCCGGTCTGGAAGTATTGCGTATTATCAATGAGCCAACGGCGGCCGCTCTGGCTTATGGCCTTGAGAAAGGGCACGATCACAAAATCTTGGTCTTTGACTTGGGCGGCGGAACATTTGACGTTTCGATTCTGGAACTGGGCGATGGCGTTTTTGAAGTCCGCGCTACCAGCGGTAATAACCGCCTGGGTGGCGACGACTGGGATCAACGCGTCACGAATTATTTGCTTGATCAATTCCGCTCGGAAAACGGCGTAGATCTCAGCCAGGATCTCACCGCCATGCAGAGACTGCGCGAAGCTTCGGAGAAGGCCAAGATTGAGCTTTCGACGTTGACTTCTGCTACGATCAGCCTGCCGTTCTTAACAATGAAAGATAACGCGCCCTTGCATCTGGAAACGACGTTAACCAGGGCAAAGTTCGAGGAACTGACCCGCGACCTGTTGGAAAAAACCATTCAGCCGGTGATGAATGCCTTGAAAGACTCCGGGCTAAAGCCGGCCGAAATTGATAAGGTGATTCTGGTTGGCGGATCGACCCGTATGCCTGCTGTGCAGGAGACGGTCAAGCACATTCTGGGTAAAGAGCCGCATCGCGGTGTTAACCCCGATGAAGTCGTGGCGCTGGGCGCTGCCATTCAAGGTGCCGTATTAGCCGGAGAAGTGAAGGATATCGTCTTGCTGGACGTTACGCCGCTTTCCTTAGGTCTGGAGACATTGGGAGGCGTATTCACCAGACTGATCGATCGTAACACGACTATCCCGACTTCGAAGAAACAGATCTTTTCAACAGCTGCTGACAGTCAGACGGCGGTTGACATTCATGTGCTGCAGGGTGAGAGACCCATGGCTGCCGATAATATCACTCTGGGCCAGTTCCGTCTGGATGGCATCCCGCCAGCACCGCGTGGAATCCCCCAGATCGAGGTTGCCTTTGATATTGACGCCAACGGCATTGTGCATGTGTCTGCTAAGGATCTGGGCACCGGCAAAGAACAGAAAGTGACGATCACAACCTCCAGCGGTTTGTCTGAGGATCAGATTAACCGCATGCGGGATGAAGCCGAAACCCACGCGGAAGACGATAAGAAGCGCCGCGAGGAAGCGGACTTGCGCATTGAGTCCGATTCCCTCATATATAGTGTAGATAAGGCACTGAAGGACTTTGGCGAGAAAGCTGAGCAGACCAAAGTGGAATCCATCAACCAGGCCAAGGAAGAATTGCGGTCGGCACTGGCGAGTACAGACTTACAGGCGATCAAGGACAAAAAAGATGCCTTGGAGAAAGCCTTGCACGAATTGTCGGCCACCATTTACAGCCAGGCCGCTGGTAGCGGGGCTGGGGCTGGAGCCGCAGGCGGCGCTGGCACAGCTGGCGATATGGGCTATGGTGCCGGACATCCGGGAGCCGGGGCCGATTCTGTGGAGCATGGTGATAAAAACGTTAACGACGCCGACTATCGCGTAGTCGACGAAGACGAATCCAAATAATTGCGCACTGCCTAATGAATGGGCGACGTGAAACGGCCATCCCTAGGCAGCTGTCTCAAAAAAACAGATTCCGCGATTTAGAAAGCGGGGGTATCATATTTTGGCCAAACGAGATTTTTACGAAGTATTGGGTGTCTCGCGTGAAGCGAGCGATGAGGAGATCAAAAAGGCTTACCGTCAACTGGCGCGAAAGTTGCACCCAGACGTAAATAAAGACGATCCCAAGGCCGAAGACAAATTCAAAGAAGTTAACGAAGCCTACGAAATTCTCTCGGATAGTCAAAAGAGAGCTGCCTATGACCGCTTTGGCCACGCCGGCGTGGATCCCTCACAGGGAATGGGCGGCGGGGCGGCTGGCGCGGGCGGTTTCGGCGGATTTGGTGGCGGATTCGAAGGTTTTGGCGATATATTTGATATGTTTTTCGGTGGTGGCGGCGGTGGCGGTATGGGTGGCGGCCGTCGGCGCACTGGTCCACAGCGCGGTGCCGATGTACGCATGGAAATGAATATCAGTCTTGAAGACGCAGCGGCTGGCGTCAAGAAGCATCTGGAAGTCCCGCTGACCGAAATCTGCGATACTTGTCATGGAAATGGTGCCAAACCTGGCACGCCAATTCGTACGTGCAGTACCTGTGGCGGTACCGGGCAGGTTAAAGTAAGCCAAAACACGCTTTTTGGACAGTTTGTCAATGTCCGCACTTGTGAAAAATGCGGCGGGGAAGGGAAAACGGCTGAAACGCCTTGCACCGACTGTAATGGTCGCGGTGTGGTTCGTAACCGCAAACGGATTGAGGTTAATGTTCCATCCGGAATATCCCATGGCAGCGGTCTCCGTATTCAGGGAGCTGGAGAGGCCGGCCTTAATGGCGGCGGCACCGGTGATTTGATTGTGGTTGTCAAGATTCGACCACACAAAGTGTTTAAGCGTGAAGGCGACGATCTGTATCGGGATCTGTCGATTAGCTTTACGCAGGCTGCTTTAGGAACCAAACTGACAGTTGACACTCTGGACGGTCAGGCTGAACTGAACGTGCCGGAGGGCACACAGAGTGAGACTGTTCTCAAGCTCAAGGGGCAAGGGGTACCTCATCTAGGCGGCAGAGGGCGTGGTGACTTATTTGTACGGGTACAGATTACCACCCCGTCGCAACTGACCGCGGAACAGCGTGATCTTTTGAGAGAATTAGCCAAGTCATTTGGAGAAGAACCTCCGGAGGAAGGCGGCTTTTTTAGCAAAGTCAAGAACGCCTTAGGCAAATAGAGTTGAGGTGTTGCCATGAGATGGGTAGAAATAGCAGTGGAAATCGACCGCGAAGCCATTGATGCCGTGGCAAACCTGCTGCAGAATGCCGGCGCCAATGGTACTGTAATTGAAGATGAAAGTGAAACCGGCTCGGGGGAGTTTTTTGAAATTCCCTTGCCTGTTCCTGCTGAAAAGAAGGAAACGGCTATCGTAAAGGCCTATTTGCCCCAAAACGACTTGATCGGCGAAAAAGTGAACTTTATCAAAAGCCAACTGGAAGTCTTTCGACAATTTCTGACGATCGGCCCAGGGGAAATCGCTTTGCGGGCTGTTCAGGATGAAGAGTGGGCGGACGCCTGGAAACAACATTTTAAATCGCAGCAAGTCGGGCGTAAATTGATGGTGGTGCCTTCGTGGGAACAGGCTGATGAAAGTACGGGGAATATTAACATCTACCTGGATCCCGGGATGGCTTTTGGTACTGGAGCGCACCCGACCACACGCCGCTGCCTGCAGGTTTTGGAAGACCATATTAATGGTAATGAAGTGATCTATGATGTCGGCACAGGTTCCGGCATCTTAGCGATTGCCGCTGCCAAACTTGGGGCAGCCAAGGTTACCGGGATTGACCTTGATCCTGTAGCGCTAGGCATTGCCTGGGAAAACGTAACCTTTAACAAAGTTGGCGACAAGGTTACGATCCGAGAGGGCGATCTGCTGTCGGTCGCCGGCGAGCAGGCTGACGGCGTAATTGCGAACATTATCGCGGATGCAATCATCATTTTGGCACCGGAAGTCCCCGACTATTTGGTACCGGGCGGCTTTTTCCTGGCTGCCGGTATTATTGAGGGACGACGTGATGAGACCTTGCGTGCCATTGCTGATGCCGGCCTCAAGATCCGGGAAATTCATCAAGATGGCGAATGGATCACGGTCTATGCCACGAAAGGCTGATTAGTTTGGCCAGATTCTTCATCGACCAAAGCCAAATAAGCGGAGACAGCGTTGCCATAACCGGCGCGGACGCCCACCATCTGCGTGATGTTTTGCGTTTGAAGCCGGGGGATGTTATTACCGTCCTGGATGGAGCGAACCGCGAATACTGTGTTCGGCTAGATACAGTTGACAGCGGACACGCGGAAGGTTCAATTTTAAGCAACTGTTTGCGACAAACGGAGCCGCGTGCTTTACTCACCTTGGCCCAGTGCCTGCCCAAAGGCGATAAAATGGAACTGGTACTGCAAAAGGGTACTGAAATTGGCTATACAGCTTTCATTCCAGTAGTAAGTGAACGTAGTATCGTAAAGTTGGACGCAGATCGGGCTGCTAAAAAGGGCGAGCGGTGGCGCAAAATTGTCCAGTCTGCGGCGGAGCAGTCGGGACGGGCGCGCCTACCAGAAGTGCACTCCCTTCATTCCTGGCAGCAGCTATGCGACCGGTTTACCGATTTTGATCTGGTGCTGCTCCCCTGGGAAGGGGAAGAAGCGGCCGGATTGAAGGAGACGCTCAAAGCTAAGAACATTGGCGCAGGCGTAGGTGCGGGCGCAGGCGTGGGCGCAGGCGCTTCAAATGGCACCTCAATTTTGGTAATCATTGGTCCTGAAGGTGGCCTCGCGGTCAGCGAAGTTGAAAAGGCGCGCAGTTGTGGAGCTTTAACCGTTTCACTTGGGCCGCGCATCTTGAGAACCGAAACCGCCGGACTGGCATGCGGGGTAGCAGTCCTTTATGAATCTGGAGATTTTTCATAATTCTTTTCTCATGATCCTTCGGAAGCGGAATACAAACCGCTTCCTTTTTTGTTTATGCGGCAGAGTCACGCTTTATGCAGGTAAAACCATTTTATATGTCGGATAATGTCACTTTTTGCAGAATTTTAACGCATTATGTATTAAGGCAAAAAGTGGATCTGCCGATAATAATCTCAAAGAGGAGCTCGAACCAACGGCACTGGCAAGGCACTTACGATAGATCAGTCTAGTGAAGGAGGTAATAGTCAATGAAGTCGCAGATGAAAACAACCCATAAGAAGGCCCCGAAGCAGGCCAAAGCTTTCAAAACGCTGAGTCAGCAGATTCATTCCAGCTTTTTGGGGACTGGCATATTAGTAACCATTATGGCTATTGTCACACTAGTTTTTGTGGTTGGAATCATTTTTGGAACAACGAACATTAGTGAAGTGTTATTTCCTTTAACGAAGTATGCCAACGAGATCGATAAGTCCATTGATCAGGTACACCTCGGTTTGACAGAGTTTATGATGCAAAACATGACCACCCTGGAGGATGTCGACGCCGAAATTGCGGACGTCAGATTATGGATTGATCAAGCGCTGCAAAAGGTTACTGATCCAAGTCAAAAGCAGGATTACGATTCCATGACCAGGCTAATCGATCAATACCAGCAGGCACTGTCGGATTTGGCAACTGCGGACCCGCTGGCTGGTGAGCGTGATGGTATTTACTACCTGCTCAATTCCTACTATAGTCAAATTACTTTCTTATCGTCCCGGCAAGCGCAAGCTCAATCAAACTCTATGGGCGACATGATCAATTACGTCAGCAAAGCGGCAATGGTTGTTGGTACGGTAGTCTTTATCACCATCATCATTGCCCTCATAATTGTGATTTTCATGGGCAGGCGTTTGAGGCGTGTTATGAAAACTGTTTCGGAACGGATCAAAGCATCGACTGAAAGAATTGAGCAGAAAGTGCGTCATACTTCAGCCGCTTCTGGCGAAATGGCCGGTTCGGCTGAACAAGTCACTCGGGCTATGGAAGAGGTGGCTTCTTCAGTAGAAGAAGTGACTGCGGGTAGCAGCCAATCGGCATCAGCTTCACAGGAAATTTCCGATATGAACACGCGCATTTATCAGATGAGCAGGATGGCTTCCGATGGCTCAGAACGCATTTTGCAGGCTGTCGAGAGTTTCCAACACAATATCGAATTGGCCAGTCGTATTGTTGACCAGGGTATTGTCGTCGCTGACGCTACCAGTCAGGCAATGGCTTCGGCGCAGCTGACAGAGCGCGATTCCAGTGCGGCACTGGCCAAGTTGAGTGCCGAAATCATGCGTGCTTCCGAGATCCTGGAAACAATCCGTAACATTAGCACCCAAACAGACCTGCTCTCGCTGAATGCGTCGATCGAAGCGTCGCGCCTCAAAGAGCATGGTCACGGATTTTCCGTAGTGGCGGATGAGATTAAGAAGCTTTCGCAGCAGACTGCTCAGGCGACTGATCAAATCGGGAACATTGTTGATCAGATTAATGGCGTTTCTAAACAGGTTGTTGAAGAGCTTAGTTTGAACTTGTCGACAACCCAGAATATTGTCCAACAAGCCGGAACGATGAGAGATTCATTCAACGGGATTGCGGACGGGGTTAGGAGGCTGGCTGCTTTGATGGAGCAAGTCGTGGCCGAGGCCAGGCAGCAATCTCGGCATTCGCTTGAGTCGTCTGAGCTATCAGAAAAGGTAATGATGAACACCGGGCAGATTGCGGCTCAGGTGGAAGAAGTCAGTGCAGCCATGGAGGAACTTAGTTCTACGGTGCAGGAGGTCCTGGCGTCCAGCGAGGAAATGCGCTCAAGAGCTCACACGCAGGCAGAGACTGCTACCGAACTAAATAAGCTGGCGGATGTTGTCTCTGAAGAAATTAACCGGTTGGTCTAATCGATATGTTTTGCCTGCAAACACATCAATTATTTCGAAGGAGGAGGATTGTCATGAAGAATATGCGCATCAAGATTCTGGCATTGATCATATTCGCCATGGTCTTTACCGCTGTAACCCCGGCGTTTTCAGCAGGAGAGCCAATTTTGGTCGGCGGAAATTACGAGATGTCAGGATCTGTAGCCGCCTACGGTATGGACTGTGTCAGAGCCGCAAACCTGGCGTTTGAACAAGTCAACGCCAAGGGAGGCATATTGAACGGGCGTCCGTTAAAACTGGTCACATATGATAATCAAAGCGACGCTTCCCAGGCGATTGTCGGTACCTCCTATCTGATTAATGAAGAAAAGGTAGTCGCCATACTGGGCGCGGCAACAAGCTCTTTGAGCATGAGTATCGGTCCAGTAGTCAAAAGCAGAGAAATTCCGATGATTACCCCGACCGGTACCAACCCCAAGATCACCCAAATTTCGGGATTTATTTTCCGGGCGTGTATTATCGATGATTTTCAAGGCGACGTCATGGCGAGCTATGCTTATCGTAACCTGCGCGCCAGACGGGCTGCGATTCTAATTGATCAATCCAGCGAGTATAGCAAAGGATTAGCCCGCTATTTCAAACAGCGGTTTACCACCCTGAAAGGTACCATTGTGGCAGAACTGGGATTCCTGCCCGAAGACCGTGATTTCGGGGCGCTTTTGAAACAGATCCGCAATTCCAAAGCTGATGTAATTTACGCGCCCATTTACTATCAGTCTGCCGGAATCATTGTGCGGCAGGCCCGTGAAGCGAAAATGGATCTGCCGATCCTGGGTGGAGACGGCTGGGATTTCCCGAACGAATTATCATTGGCAGCCAGTCCCAAAGCGCTAAATAACATCTATTACACCAATCACTATTCTGCCGACTCAACGAGTCCGCAGAATAAGGCATTTGTGCAGGCCTATAAGGCGCGCTACGGCCAGACACCGGGCGGGGTCGCAGCGCTGGGCTATGATGCCGCCATGCTGCTGGTGGATGCATTCAAGCGTGCCAACAGCACCGAATCCAATAAAGTGCGTGAGGCTTTGGCGGCCACCAGCGGATTTTCAGGTGTTACAGGGACAATTCGTTTTGACAAGGATCGCAACCCGATCAAGAGTGCGGTCATTATCCAATTGATCAACGGCGTTCCCAATTTCAAGGATGAAGTTGAGCCTTGATTGTGCCTTTATTTTAGAGTAGTAGCAAATGCGGCGTATTGTTGGTAGTCAACAGTACGCCGCATTTTATGCCCGGCGGGTGCTATTGCCGTACGTCCATGTCGTGGTGGTCGCCTACGCCTGCGCCTGTGCCTGTGCCTGTGTCTGTGCCTGTGCCTACGCCTTTTCTTTCGGCTTCAATAATCAATTGCTTGGCAACTAAGGGCTTAAGGGGCTCTATTTGGTTTCTGGCGTCGCGCTCGTGCAGTCGGTAACCCAGATCCACCCCGGTGATTTCTGCGGCCTCCCGGGTGAGCGCCACCAAATCCTCGCGTGATACATCCGCAAGCGATTCTTTGCCAAGGGCTTGTGCTCCCAAGACCATTTCGTCCACACAAGATTTCAGGAAATTTGCTAGACTCTGCGCTGCCAAATCAACATCCAGCTCTTCTTTGGCTTTGCCGGTAAACAGGACTAATTCTGTAGGCGGTTCTTGCGGCACTGTTTCAATGAACTGGGTGTAGACCAGAGCCATAATCGCGATCGTGCCAATATAGACGGCGTCCGCTCCCAGTGCCATGGCCTTCAGAAAATGCCCCGGGTTTAGCAACCCGCCGGAAGCAATCAGCGAGATTTTGTCCTTGAGGCCTTTGCGTGTGAGATGATCCGCCGCACGCGTGATGGCATACAGCGTTGGCAACCCGAAATCGTCTGACAACAGAGGCTGGCCAGCGTGTGATCCAGCTTCAGCACCATCAATGACTATTACATCTACGCCGGCATTAATGGCGATGTCCATTTCTTTTTCAAGATAATGACCAGCACCGAACTTGTAGGCCACCGGGATTCCGTCAGTTTCTTCCTTTAGCCGCCGGACCAGGTTTTCCAACTGGGCCGGAGTTTCAACCTCTTTCAAGCGGGAGGCGATCACCATATCCTCACCGCGCTGCAGTCCATAAATCTCCCGGAATTCGGCGTCTATATTTCGGGCAGGCGTGGACTGGGATGCCGCTGCCTGGGCGCCTTGCCCGACCTGAATCTCAATCATATCAGCCAGCCGGTAAAACTCTTCCTTATTGCCATGCGGCCACAAACCTCGATGATATTGGTAGATGTAATGTTTGGCTTCTTCTCGCTCCTCCACCAACAAGGCTCCTTCGCCGGTATTGGTTGCTGTGCCGGCCAGCGTGGAGGCTTTCGCCAAAGCAATTTTCGCCTTTTTGCTCAATGCGCCGCCATAGGACATGCCAGTGATGATGATCGGGATCTTTAGGCGCAAAGGCTTGCGGGCGGCGGGGCCGAGTGTAATATCGGTTTTGATCCCCTGTTTTTCAGCAGCCGGAAGCTGATGTAAGTACACCGGATTAAACTTGATTTCATCCCATGGCGACATATGTAAAGTACTGCCGAACGGGCGTCCGATCGCTTTGCCTTTTTCGCAGCGGAACACTGTCTCCATAAGATTCAGCGGCGTAACCTTCATTGTTGTTGAAACTAGCTCAAACAGGTTTTCGGTGTAGGGGTCCCGCATTAGTTTCAGTAACAAGGAATCAACAACTTTATCGGTAATTCCTGAGATAATCCTACCCACCATGGTAGCCTCCTTTTCTTCATAGTATGCCTTGCGCACGTCTTAGTTAGGACTTAGCGATCCGAAAATACCATAAAAACATGGAGGAAAAAGGCGGAAGACTGTGGAAGAATTTCAAATTGTCGCAGGCGTAAAGCATTCGTATATTGATCCGGTGCGATTCGAAGAATAGCATCAGGACCGAAAGTTGAGTTGATCTGGCACATGTCCTTTATCGATTTAATCGCGACCGCCTCATTCGGCATAGAGTCGGTCGTCGCTCGAGAACTACAGGCGCTGGGATACACCGATACCCGTACCGATACCGGACGGGTTCATTTTCGAGCCGACGAAAAGGCCATCGCCGTCACCAATATCCGTCTGCGGTCTGCCGATCGGGTACTGCTCCGGGTGGGCGGTTTTCGCGCGACGACCTTTGACGAGCTATTTGAGGGAACGAAAGCGTTGGACTGGGATGCCTGGCTGCCGGAGAATGCGGAATTCCCCGTCAACGGTAAATCGGTGCATTCAACGCTTTTTAGTGTTCCTGACTGCCAGGCTATTGTCAAGAAGGCGATTGTGGAGAAAATGAAATCCCGGTACCGTCGTCAATGGTTTGCCGAGGACGGCCCCAAATACAAGATTGAGGTCAGTCTGCTGAAAGACGAGGCGACCTTGACCATTGATACTAGTGGCGCCGGGCTTCATAAACGCGGATACCGCCCGCTGACAGCGGCCGCTCCGCTCAGGGAAACACTGGCGGCTGCCATGATCCAGCTCAGTGTCTGGAACCCTCAAAGAACCTTATGGGATCCATTCTGCGGTTCCGGCACTATTCCGATTGAGGCGGCGCTACTGGCTACTAATACGGCTCCCGGTTTGAACCGTGAGTTTGCTGCGCAGCGTTGGCATCGTGTACCCAAGTCTTTATGGAATCAAGCCCGGGAAGAAGCGCGTGCCTTGGTGGTGTCGGATCAGCCGCTGCAAATTATCGCCACAGATATTGACCCAGAGGTACTGAGTATGGCGCGCTACCATGCCAAACTGGCCGGACTCGAAGGTAAGATTCACTTCCAGCAGGCCGATGTGGCAGATTTGCAGAGCAGCCGCAAATATGGTGTCATTATCTGTAACCCGCCTTATGGGGAGCGGCTCGGTGAACAGCGTGAGGCCGAGGCACTTTATGGTGTAATGAAGAAGCGATTCCACCTCCTGGACACCTGGTCTTTTTACGTCCTGACCTCGCATCCGCGATTTGAGTGGATTTTTGGCCGGAAAGCCGAACGGCGGCGTAAATTATATAATGGCAAGATTGAATGTCAGTTTTATCAATATCTTGGTCCGCGCCCTCCGCGCCCACAGGGCCCTTCCGCGGAGTGAATATGAAGCAGGGGAGTGGTTACATGACTCAATTACGTACTGATGAATATGGCCCCACGGTGCAGGCAATTCTGGATGCCGCTCGCAGCCGCAATGTTTTCGTCATCGCCCGTTTCCAGAACCACCGCGACATTAACATTACGGTGGCGCGCGGCTTACTGGAGCAGGTACAAAGTACATCCTTTTCCGGTTTCGCCGTGCAGGTCTTTACCGAAAAGGGACATATGGGATTTTCCTCTTCCAATATCATTTCCCCAGAGAATGCTGTAGAGCAGGTGCGTCTGGCCGAAGAACTGGCCAGGGCAGCTGAAAAGCTGGGCGGGGATGCAGTCACCTACCGTGGCATGTTTTCTGCGCGTGACACAGAGCGAGTTGTGCCCGCACAACAATATGCCTTTGACGCCGTCCCGATCGACCGTATGGAACAGATTCTGAAAGAGCTGAACGTAAAATTCGGCTATGACCAGCGCTTGTCGATCCGGTCCTCTTTTGGTATGTTCGAGGATGATTGGCGTGTGGTTCGCTCTGATGGGCGCGACGTTTCCTTCCGAATTCCGCGCGCCTTTGTCTACAACGTGATCTCAGCAGCTGATGGCAATAAGACTGCCTCAGGGCGAGCTTCAATTTCCGGAAGCGGTTTGGAACTGTTGCTGGATCCGGCGCACAATGCCGATTTGGAAGCCAGAACGCGCCAGACTGGCGATTTGTGCATCGCGCTGCTCGGTGCCCCCAAAGTCAAAGGTGGTCATTACAAAATCGTGATCGACTATGCATTGGCCAAAGGGTTGGCACATGAAGCTTTTGGTCATGCTGCCGAAACTGATCATATGGAAGAATCGATTCTGGGTCAGGACGGTCGCTTTAAAGCCGGGGAGACGGTGGCGCCTTCCTTTGTTTCGATTGTTGACGGACCGCTTGAAGGTGATTATGCCTATCAACCGATTAGCGCCACCGGGGAAGTCCGCGAGCAAGCATCCATTATTGATCATGGGGTGCTGCGTACTGCGCTGGCCGATGCCTTCAGTGCTGACAGTGCTGGTGTTACGCCAGTAGGGGCCGATCGGGTCGAAAGCTATCTACATATTCCTTGTCCCAGGATGAGTAACATTCGCCTGCTAATTGATAATCCGCTGCCGATTCCGGGGAAGAACCAAGGAACCGCCACCGTCGGCAGTGCCGAGATGAGCCCGGAAGGATTACGCCAGCTGCTTGATCAAAACGGATTGCGTGCGCCAGGCGAAACGGTGCTATTCCTGACTGGCTATAAAGGCGGACAGGTCAATCCAGCCTTGGGCGACTTTGTTTTCAACTGCACCGGCATTTATAAGCTGGATGATAGCGGCGTGACTTTGCATCAGCCGGCGATTTTTAGCGGCAAAGTCTTGTCAGCGCTCAAATCGATTATGGCAGGCATCGGCCCGGTGCATCATGACGCCATGGGCACTTGCGGCAAGCGTGGGCAGGGAGTGCCGTCCAGCGGCGGTTCAAATGCCTATATTGTCATTGCTGCGAATGAAGCCATCACTATCGGAGGGGAATAAGGGATGAATGACATGGCGACCGGTAATAACACGGCTTTAACAGAATTATCAGAGCGGCTCAGGCGGGTAATTGAGGCGGAAGGTGCAGGTGCGATCGCATCCTGGCGTCTGAACCTTACTCATTCGAATGTAATCAAGGTTGGTATTGACTCCAATCATCTGGGTGGCCCATATTCCGCTCCACGCAATGTTGATCAGCTGGTCGGCGAAGTCTTTATTGTGTGGAAAGACGGACGCCGTACCATTGCACGCGTTGACCCGGGTAGTCTTGCCAATCCGGATCTGGCAGGCGCATGGAAGGGCTCGGCGTTTGCTGACCCGGATCAAGTTGACGTATTGAGCCCTGCACCGCTGCCGAAAGTAGACATTTTCTCTGAAAAAGTGAGTGCGGCAGTACAATCTCCCGGATCAGAGTTTTTCGCACCTTTGACGCAATACGCTGCGCTCAAGGGGCAGGCGCAGTTTATTAATGCCGGAGTCAATGCGGCGGTTTCCCGCAGCGTGCTGCTATCATCAGCCGGGCATGACTTGGCTTGGTCGGCGACTGACTATTCGACTTCAATCGGTTTTGACAGCCTCTATGATGATTATTACACCGGCTGTGCGTTCCCGGAGCCTGGTACTATTGAGGCCATGATTGACCGGGTAGCCCGCCGTTATGGGGAATTATCGACTGCGCCACGCGGGTGGCTGGCGTCTGGCGAAATGGAAGTGTTGCTGGAGCCGGATGTCGTTGAAGGCCTGATCGGTCATTATTTGCTTGGCAATATGCTGGGATCCAATGTCGCCAACGGACAGTCAGCCTACCGGCCGGAGGATTTCGGCAGTCGGCACATTGTACGTGAAGATTTGAGTCTACGCCTTGAACCGCTCCGCCCGTTGCATCCGGGTTCTTACGTTTGCACGCGCGAGGGGGTACCGGCGGCCGAGTTGACCTTGGTCGACAAGGGACTGCTTGTTTCGCCAATTCTGGACGTCAAGTATGCCAACCGGCTCGGGAAGCGGCCAACTCCGCTGGCTAATGGAACGGACAGTCTGGTGCTGCATTGTCCGCTGGAAAAAGAAACGCAAATTATGCAAGGTGATGCCGCCAGCATGCTGGTCTGCTCAGTGTTGGGTCTGCATACCCAGGATCCCACATCCGGCAACTTCTCTCTGACTGCCGGGCAGGCTCTGGAAGTGCAGCGCGATGGCAGCGTGGGTGGCAAAATTAAGGCGGTTTTCAGCGGTAATCTGTTCAATGCTTTAAACGAAAAGAGCACCCGTTTTGCGCGGGTGCCGGGTAAAGATTTCCCGATGATGCGTCTGCGTTGCCGCGTCACGCTGGAGTAAGGCGCAGCTCGCCGCGGAAGATCGTCACAGCACTGCCGCCGACCTGGACACGCGTAATATCGCCGCTAAAGCAATCAATCTCGGTGTGCACCAGTCCGGGGCGGTCGATCTCATAGCCTTGTTCAATTGTGAACCGGTTGCATCCTTCATTGACAGGAAGCAGCCGGTTTTTGATCAGATAACTGCCAAAGGCACCATTGGCAGTCCCAGTGACCGGATCTTCCGGAACACCCACGGCGGCTGCCAGATTGCGAACATGGGCGGTGTGGCCTGTCGCGTGGTCCAGGTCAGCGTTTGTGTCTGTAGTTTCAAAAGTCCAGACATGCGTGCTGACGACACCTTGCGCGCGATTTAGGGCTGCCAGGGCCTGGTGGTCGGGGTTGATTTTGCGGATGCAGTCCAGATTTTTCAGGGGCAACATCAAATCCCACAGGCCGGTGGAGACAAACTCGATCGGTTTTTCAGGATCGAGACAGCTACCGTCCAAGCCCAGTGCCTGTAATACTGGAGCCGGATCGTCGTGAAAGGGCCTGAATTCTGGCAGCGGCTGGGTCATCCAGACTTCAGTGCGGTTGGCCGTATGCGTCGGGAGTGTCGCGCACATTGGGTCGCCGTTCGCTAGTTCGGCCACGATCGGCCTCAATTCAACCGGCAATATTCCAGCGCCGGTTTGCTGCGTTATTCTGCGGCAGCCAGTTGGCAGATAGCCCTCACAGCTCAGAACGTGATAAGCGGCCACTGTGGCATGTCCGCAAAGCGGAACTTCGCATTCCGGAGTGAAGAAGCGTACGTGATAATCAACTCCAGCTTCTTGGGAGGGTGTCACAAAGGCGGTCTCGGCCGCGTTGACTTCTCTGGCAATGAGTTGCATCTGGCGTTCGCTTAGCCCGGTGGCGTCGGGCACCACCCCGGCTGGATTACCGCCAAAAAGTTGATCGGTGAAAGAGTCTACCTTAAAGACTTTAAGATTCTTTATGGCCATTTCGGAACCCCCCATTATTTTGGGGGAACTTTGGGGACGGTTCTAAAAGTTCCAAGTGGCATTAAATGTAAAATTGAACTTTTAGAACCGTCCCCAAAGTTCCCCCTTCTCCAAGATTCCAGCAGAATTTACTTTCAATCCAGCCATCGGGAAATCCTGCCTTAGTCATTCAATGGATCCCGTCCGGCAGGTAAGCCGCTTTCAATATCGAAACTATAAACCACTCAATGACAAACGGGGGTTTTGGCACTGATGACCTCCACAGCGATGCCTTCACCATTTTGCTGCGATTTTGACGGACAAGAACGGACCACCGCGTCCGGGACTTGTTTTGCGGTCGAGCGGATCATTAAAGAGCCTTTGCAGTGGAAGCCTGCTGCTTTGGATTGGCTGGACAGCGATTTGGAATTGGTGTATGGAATTGGTCCGCAAACATCGGCAAAATTACGGGCCGCCGGCTATACAAGACTGGACCAGCTTCTGGATCATCCCCGTTTTGGCCCGGATGCTGCCCGGACACTGGAGGAGATCCGTGAGCGCAATATTTTGGCTTTGCTCAACCGGGGCGTCCGGGATGCGGATTTACTTTCATTTTACAAACAGCAGCACCTTGTCTTTATGGACATTGAGACGACCAGCCTCTATAATACCCAGCCGCTCTTTTTAATTGGCATGCTGTTCGCTGAAGATGATCATCTGGTGCTGAAGCAGTTTTTTGCCCGACACTACTGCGAAGAGAAGGCCCTCATTGAGCAGGCTTATCAGGAATTGGCAGCCGTGCCAGTCATGGTGACTTACAATGGGCGCAGCTTTGACGCGCCTTATCTAAATGCCAGGGCAGCAGCGCATCGCTTGGAAATCCGAGTGCATCATATTCATCTGGACCTACTGCCCCATACGCGTCGGAAGTATCGTAGCAGTCTGCCTAACTGTCGACTGCATACCGTTGGGGAAACCTTGCTGGGCATGGATCGCGGCGATGATATTCCCGGCGATTTGATTCCCAGCTTGTATCATGATTTTGTCCAAACCCAAAACCCCGATTTGATTAGGAGTGTGCTGGAACATAATGCAATGGACCTGATTTCTCTAGCCAGAATTCTGCCAGATCTGGCATAGTATTTTTTGGTATTATGTTTTTGACTCAATGTTACGGAGGTGCTCTAAATGGATCAGACCCCGACCCAGACTCAGACCCCGACCGCGACCCAGACTCAGACCCCGACACCGACATCGACCACAAACCTGGCGATTAGAGACTTTCCAACTAACGGCATCGTGTCCGGAAAATATTTACTACTGGATAGTCGCCTGAAAACTGACAAAAACGGCAAACCCTACATTAATGGGGTTCTCGGGGACAACACCGGTAAAATCAGTCTCAAAATTTGGGGCGCTGGCCAGGAATTTCAGGAACAGATCACGCCCGGTTGCGTTATAGAAATACGTAACGCACAAGTGCGAGAATTCAATGGGTTTCTTCAAATTGAGCTGGATGCCGCCCGGAAAAACACTTATCAGATTTACGAAGCTGATTCGGAAGAGGTGATCGCGCTACTGCCGGTAACTCCGTCCGACCGTGATGAGTTATGGCAGCAGATTGAAACGGCAGTGGCATCTGTAACGGCTACCCACTACAAAAATCTGCTACAAAGGATTTTTGGGAATAAGGAAACCCAGCGGCTTTTCCGCAATATTCCTGCGGGGGCGCGCAAACATCATGCTTATATTGGTGGACTGATGGAGCATACCGCCCGGGTAGCCGCCTTATGCGTCAAGATGGCTCAGGTATACCCCGAAGCTGATCATAATCTGTTAGTCGCCGGGGCATTACTCCATGATATCGGCAAAATTGAAACATATAATCTGAGCCGCGGGTTTGATATGACCGACGACGGGCGTTTTTTTGGGCATTTGGTAATTGGGGCGCGCTTAGTGGAACAGGAGATCACGCGCATGCGCACTGATGAAGGACTGGCATTTCCGGAGCAGGCCGCCCAAAAACTACTGCATTTATTGTTAAGCCATCATGGCACACTGGAGTGGGGTTCACCGGTAGAACCGTTGATTCTGGAAGCCTGCCTCCTACACCATGCCGATAATTTGGATGCGCAAGCGATGCGATTTGGCGCAGCCCGTCGTGACGCGGTCGGGAAAGACTGGGTATATGATGAAACGCTTGCCCGCACTATTTTTGTCGGAGATGCCGATGTATAAAAATATTGGAGGATAAATAACGCAACTGTCGAATTTTTTCATGTGCCGTCTGGATCCGATTACGGAAAGGGGAGAACTTCCTTTGAAAAAAGGGTTTATCATCTTAACAATCATCATCAGTGTTGCGGTTTTTGCAACTGCCATCATACATGCTCAGGACAAAGCAAGTATCGAAGATTTGCTTAAGCAGGCGGCCGAAAAACAGCAGCAGGGCGATATCGATGGGGCTATCACACTCTACAACCAAGTAATTAGCATTGATGCACAGAATTATGTAGCCTACCATAACCTTGGTATTGCCTATATCATTCAGAAGAAATGGGATGCCGCGATCGATGCGTTAATTCAGGCACAGCTGATTGATCCCATCAAAGGCGAGGATTCTTATCTGGCTGGCTTTGCTTATATGAATATAAAGGATTTTGAAAGAGCGATTGTCAAGTTTAAACGTGCTATTCAGCTTAATTACAATGGGCCTGACGTCTATGCTTCGCTGGCCAACGCCTGCCAAATGACAGGCAAGTCTACGGAAGCCTTGGCCGCAGTGCAGGATGGCATTAAGGCCAACCCGGATTCGGTTAATTTGTGGCTACTCTCAGCTGGTTTTAATATGACGATGGGTAAGACCGATCAGGCAATAGCAGCTTATCAGAAGGTTATTGCGTTGGATCCGAGTGTTATTCCGGTTTACAACATGCTGGGTTCGATCTACTCCATGAGCAACAGATACGAGGAAGCCGCGGCCGTTTTGAAAAAGGGAGTAGAAACCCACCCCAAAAACACGGATGGTTTCATACTCTTAAGCTCGGTTTATTACGAGCTTGACAAAATGGATGATGCTTTGCTTGCCGCGCGTAAGGCGGTTGAGTTGGATCCCAAAAAGGCAGATGCTCTGTCGAATCTTGGGTACATTTATGCCGAAAGAAACGAGCGGTTGAAAGAAGCGCTTGATTTATGCACTCAGGCGGCAGTGCTGGCACCGAAAAACCCCAGTATCTTGGATAGCCTCGGATGGGTGCAGTTTAAAAACGGACAGACTGCTGCTGCTATTGCAACCTTGCAGCAAGTGGTCGCACTTGATCGGTCGGAAGGATGGGCCCACTATCATCTGGCAGTAATCTATCTTGCGCAGAATCAAAAGCAAAAAGCAGTTGACGAATACCGGCTTGCGGAAAAGTGTCCGACTTTTAGTAGAAAGTTGGTTGTGGAGCTGGCCGTGCTGAAAAAGAAACTGGGGCTATAATGGGCGATAATGCCAGATAGCGGGTTAAAGAATCGGAGGGGTTTTTTTTGACGGAACTGCAGGAGCCGCAATTGTTACAGGACGACATCAAAATTCAAAAGGCCAAAAGACCTAAGTCGGTCTGGTTTATTCTGATTTTTGATATTTTGGTCTTTTGCTACACTCTGCTGGCAGCACGTGATTTATATTGGATGGGCGGCCAGGATATGCAGGCCGTTATACTGGTGGTAGCGGGATTATGTTATCTGACTTTAGGCATTTTCTGTTTCAGAGTAAATATTTGGGCACTGGCTGTGCAGGGCGTATTTTCCCTGATCATTACGATCTGGTATACGATTGACGCTGTCAGAGGGATTTCGCAGGCGCTTTTATATTATCACGCCGCCTATGTTGATTCCGAAAAGTTCTGGTTTTTGATTAAGCAGGGAGTGCTCAGCTCAGGGCCGCGGCTAATCGTAAACATCATTTTGTTCGTGTTGTCTTTACTCCTGTTTTTAAATACCCTGAAAACCAAACGCGGTGTCAACACAAAGACCAAAAGACAATCACCTTACCATACTAAGTGAATGATCCGTTGTTGCCGGGCGCTTTTGTGTCCGGCTTTTTTATGTGGTGGCGTGCCACCTGGATGATCTATAATAATTAAAAAATCTGTAACAATTTGGGGAAATTCGTTAATCCTGTTGTCATAACCATAAGATAGAATCAGGATGAACAGAGGTAGATTCTGCGAAAGAGAGGGTTCTCATATGAATCGAAAATTAGTATGGGTAGGTTTCATTGCTGGTATCATAATGGTCTGCTTGACAGTTACCCCGGCATTGGCTAACAGCACTAACCAATTGGGGAGTTGGTCACTCTCAGCCGATTATCATTTTACTATTGCCGAATGGGGCTGGGATCTGGATCTTAACTGCAACTACGAAGGCTGGTTGTGGGTCACGGCAGTTGATAAGGGCGACGCAACATGGTTTGGCCATATCGGGGTTGCGGAAACTGATAATTGGAACTGGGATAATGTTGGCACGGAGGCTGATGTTGACCTGTATAATTTTGGCGCCGGAGTTCGGCACAGAATCGTCGGCCCGCTGGCATTCGGAATCGAGGCCGATCTTCATGCACTCAAAGGTGTTGACGCAGTTGCCTTTCAGCTTTACTCAGGTAATCTGATGGTCGGGCCAATTATCTCTAAAGACGTTGACATGTTGTTGGGAACCTGGACATTAAAGGCGCACGCCATGGTAGGCCCCGGTCTACAGATGGCTTCCGCCACGCATCATGATACACATACTTTTTGCGGGGTGGCAGTAGACATGGGAGCCGAACTTGGCTACCTCCTCTTTGATACTTTGGGCGTGTCTGCCTCAATTAACCAGAAATACGAAATGTCTCCCTGGGGTGAGGGCAGCAGCAATTTGTACTCAAGCGATCAATTGGCCTATGTATTTAGTGGCGTATTGCGCTTCTAGCCAATTTGGCGGTAGCATACTCCCCAAACGTCCTCAAAGCCCTCTAAAAAGAGGGCACTTTTTTTGTGTGGCATGCCCAGATGTATTTTTGCTCTCGAACCAATTAATTGCAGGAAATCGTCCCGGCTTGAGGAATTATTTGAAAAGGCCGACTAATTAAAGGGGGATGAAAAATATGAAGAGCAAACTATTGATTTTCTCCACTTTAGTTCTGGTCATTGCCCTGGTTTTGGGCATTTCCGGGTGCAAAAAGGAAGAGGAGAAAACCACACTCATCATGGGCACCGAGGCATCATTTCCACCGTTTGAGTTTACTGATGAAAACAATGAACCCATAGGTTTTGATGTTGACCTCGCCAGGGCCGTTGCTGAGGAAATGGGTCTGGAACTGGAAGTTCGCGATCAACCGTTTGACGGATTGATTGGCGCACTGCAGGCTAACCAGATCGACATTGTCGCGGCTGGTATGACCATCACGCCAGAACGCCAAGAAACAGTGGCCTTTTCCAATCCGTATTACAATGCCAAACAATCTGTAATCGTGCGTGCCGGCGAAAATCTGGTTACCTCTATGGAGGATCTTGCCAACCTGAATATCGCCGTGCAGATGGGAACCACCGGCGCCGCTAAGGCTGAGGAAATCAAAGGCACAGCCGATGACACCAGCCTGAAGCAGTACGAAAAAGTTAACGAAGCCTTTATGGAGCTTACCAATGGCAGGGTCGACGCCATCATTATTGACGTTCCGGTCGGTGCCAGCTACATGAAGCAGTTTGAAGGACTCGAAGTTGTCGAGGCAATCGATTTTGAAGACGAGCAGTTTGGTATTGCAGTCCGCAAGGATAATGAAGAATTGCTCAATGACGTCAATACGGCGCTTGATAATATCATGAGTTCCGGTAAATATGACGAATTGATTCAGAAATGGTTTGGCCAATAATCCCAGGAAGTTAGAACAAGGCCGGTCCGGAGCCGATTCGGGCCGGCTCTTATTCTATCTACCCTCCGGTAATTGGTACAGACTTACAACGGAGAGTTGGTGAACCTTTGTTTGATTTTGAGATGTTATGGAGTAACTTCCCTTATTTGCTTAAGGGTGCGGTTGTCTCACTACAGGTCACAGTATTCTCCATTATTTTTGGTATTATCCTGGGGCTCTTTGTGGCTTTGGGCAGGCTTTCCGGCGCACGGATTATCAGGTTTGTGTGCGCCGCCTTCGTCGAATTCATCAGAGGAACGCCTCTGTTAGTGCAAATCTATATTGTTTATTTCGCCCTGCCGCAGCTTGGCGTTCAACTGGATCCGATTCCGGCAGGAGTCTTAGCCATTGGCATCAATAGTGGAGCTTACAACTCCGAGATCTTCCGTGGCGGAATACAATCGATCGACAAAGGCCAGACTGAGGCAGCCAGATCCCAGGGCATGACCTACTGGCAGACGATGCGTTATGTTATTCTGCCGCAGGCATTGCGCAGGATTATTCCGCCTCTTGGTAATGAGTTCGTGACCTTGATCAAAGACTCCTCACTTGTCTCGATCATGTCAGTACACGAGTTAACCTTCCGGGCAAAGCTCGTCGCGGCCCGTACCTACAATTACTTTACCATGTACATCGGGACCGCAATCATCTACTTTATCATGACGTTCATTACATCTAAACTACTGGGCCTGCTCGAGAGGAGGTTGCGTATCAGTGATTAAGGTCGACAACCTGCACAAGTATTTCGGAAGACTGGAAGTTTTAAAGGGAGTCAACACTGAGATTAAGGCTGGGGAAGTGGTAGTCATTCTGGGGCCTTCCGGCTCGGGAAAAAGTACTTTGCTAAGGTGCTTAAACCTTTTGGAGAAACCGACTTCGGGCAAGATCTGGGTAGACGGCCAGGAAGTCACCCATCCGAAAGTTAACATCTATAAAGTCCGGGAAGAAATCGGAATGGTATTTCAGCAGTTTAATCTCTATCCCCATCTTACGGTGCTGAAGAATATTGCACTAGCTCCCATTAAAGTCCGTCAAAAGAGTAAAGAAGAGGCTGATTCCATCGCGTTGCAGTTGCTGGATCGAGTAGGACTGAGCGAAAAAGCACTGAGCTATCCGCGGCAGCTCTCCGGCGGGCAGCAGCAAAGGGTGGCGATTGCCCGTGCTATGGCAATGCAGCCGAAAGTGATGCTGTTTGATGAACCGACCTCGGCACTGGATCCTGAAATGATCAGCGAAGTCTTAAACGTCATGAAAGACTTGGCCAGCGAAGGCATTACCATGGTCTGCGTGACACATGAAATGGGCTTTGCGCGTGAAGTAGCCGACCGGGTGCTATTCATCGATGGTGGCGTCATTGTCGAGGAAGGGCGGCCAAGTGAAATATTTAATAACCCCAAGAGCGAACGCACGCAGCTTTTCCTAAGTAAAATTCTCTAGGCGGAACGCCAAGCGGCGATCCAGCGGCGATCCAGCGGCGATCCATTGACGATCCAGCGGTGATCCATTGGCGACGTGTAATCCAGACTTTAAGCACTCGGTAGTGAATCACTGAGTGCTTTAAGTTTTTTATAAAGCCCTAACATCTCGGAGTAGGGCAGGCGCACGAGACCGCTCGGTGAAGGCAGTACAAAGTCAATCACACCAGGGACCACCGGGCTTTCTTGTATACCGGCGGCGACTTTGCGGCGATCCGCATACTGACTGTAAACCCCGATACCATTGAAGGCCGCAATTCTGGGGCTGTAAAGACCTATTAAAGTTCTTAGACGGCGGCGACCGCTTTCATATTCTTCAGGTGTGATTTCGGCTGCTGTTTGGGTCACCCGCGCAACAATATTGGTCAGGCCAAAACCTAATCTTGCCAATTCAACGTCTTCTTCAGGGCGATAGCGTCTGGGAGTCAACTGCGCGTCAGCCAGTAGTTTCCAGAAACGATTACTATGGCCGGCGTAATGATGACCGATTGATCCGGAACGTAGTCCAGGGTTGAATCCCACAAAGAGGATTTTCATATTCTGAACTAAGATATCGGGCAATTCTCCTATGTTCTGGTCTAGAATATCTGACGATTCTCTCAAGTATCAGCACTCCTTTTCGAGTATAACGGAGGGATAAAGCCATGTCCGCCAAACCGTCCAAAAAGGTAATCCGAAATTTCGGAGAGACAAAAGGCGAAGCCATCATGCGCCAGGCATTGGAAATGAAAAAGATACCTTTTGAGCAGGAGGCTATGATCGGCTACTATCGAGTGGACTTCCTAATCGAAAGTGCCAAAGCAGTAATTGAAATTGATGGCGTCTCCCATATAGTTTTGGATACCCAAAAACGCGACATGCGTAAGAGTGACTTTCTGCAGGAGCAGGGCTATATCCTGTTCCGTTTCAGTGATGAGGCCATATTCAAAGATGTCTTTGCCTGTCTTGCCGAAGTTCAGCAGCACATCAAAGCCTACAGCAAATGGAAGGTTACTCCCGGGTCTTAGGCCGGATCAAAATGACCCGATTGGGGACATTCCCCAATCGGGTCATTTTGATCCAAGTAAACCAGTCCCCAATCGATCGGTCCGATCAGAGGCGGGCGACGCCGGTTTCTTTGGCTGCTCCTGCTACGGCGGCCGAGATCGCTGGTACTACCCGCGGATCGAATGGTTTGGGGATGATGAGTTCTTCGCTAAGTTCATCGCCCCGCAGGACTTGTGCCAGTGCTCGGGCAGCTGCTTTTTTCATCTGGATGTTGATTTCGCTGGCCCGGACATCTAGTGCGCCGCGGAACAGTCCAGGGAAGACGAGCACATTGTTAACTTGGTTGGGAGTATCCGACCGTCCCGTTCCCGCAATGCGGGCACCGGCCGCTTTGGCTTCGGCGTAACTGATTTCGGGTTCGGGATTGGCCAAGGCAAAGACAACCGCATCTTCATGCATCTTGCTGATCAAATTGGCGTTAAAAGCGTTCGCCATGGAAACCCCGATCAACACATCTGCTCCGGCCACGGCGTCGGCCAAAGTCCCGCGGCGGCCTGCGGCATTAATAGCGGCAGCCAGTTTAGCTTGTCGCTCATTTAGGCCGGGTATGTCGCCATGCAAGATGCCCGCACGATCCACCAAATCAATCTGTCCGGTGCCCATTTCATAAAACAGTCTGGTAATAGCTGTTCCCGCCGCGCCAGCTCCATTAACGACCACTTTGGACGCAGCCAGATCTTTTTTAAGCAGGCGGAATGCTCCCAAGACGGCAGCGACGGCAACAATAGCCGTCCCATGTTGATCGTCATGAAAGACAGGGATGTCGAGCTCTTTAATGAGCCGGTCTTCAATTTGATAACATTTCGGCGTGGCAATGTCTTCGAGATTGATCCCGCCAAAGATCGGACTCAACGCTTTCACAATCGCGATAATTTGCTCAGGATCTTCTGTATCCAGGCAGATTGGAAAAGCGTCTACACCGCCAAAGGCTTTGAAGAGCGCTGCCTTGCCTTCCATGACTGGAATGGCAGCTTTGGCACCTATGTTTCCCAAACCGAGCACCCGAGTGCCGTCGGAGACAATCGCCACTGTATTACCTTTGCAGGTATAATCGTATACTTTTTCCGGATGATCATGGATTACGCGGCATGGTTCAGCTACACCCGGGGTGTAAGCCAGAGCCAGGGCGTAATCGTTATCGACCGGTACTTTCAACGCCACGCTGATCTTGCCGGCGTTTTTTTGGTGCAACTCCAAGGCTGCTTTTTTGATATCCACGGGATTTCCCCCCCTGAATCGGATTTTAACGCAATGATCATATCAGAAAATAGTATTGTCTTCCATGGTATGGCAGGAAAACCGGCAAAACAAAACGAATTTATGACAAAACTGGCACCAGAGCCCTACCATTGCCTTGAATTACCGAAAAACACTATCTGATTTCCGTTACCAGCGCTCTGAATGCCCGGAAAATGGAGGAAGCAGCATGCGGCATCGACACGTTTTGGTCTTAAGTCTCATATTATTTTCCCTTGCTGCTGCGCTTTGGATTCGTGAAATTGCTTATGCCGCTGCTAACGGCGACTTGACTGCAATGATTACATACATCCCTCCCGATCATACGGCAGCCGCTGCTTTTCCGTCTACCTGGAAAGCGATCGGCTCCGACGGAAGCATTGTCGGACGTGGACCGGAAGGAATTGCCGCTTTGGGTTTAGCCAGCAATTTCACTGATTCCACCGAATGGACGAGCACTGAATTCGCAACGAGCCAATGTCGTTATTATACACCGGAAGAATTTATTTCGGAAAGACTGGCAGTTCTCCTGACGGATAGTGCCGGCATTATCGCCAATAAAGTCACCATCGTTTGTGCTGAGGAGGTCAAAGGATACACCTTTCCAGCGATTGTGGCAGATCTGGATCTTGAATTGGCCGGTGGAAACTGGCGTGGTATATTTTTCGTTACCACCTGGAGAGTCTATGGGTGCACACGTTGGGGAGCCTATGTGTCCGGGGTAGCGACTTCTCAGGAACGGTTTGGTGATTCATTGGCGGTGTTGCTCGCTGTGTTCAATTCGTTTCACCCCGAACCGCGGTATGGTGTGGGCGATGAGCAACCTGTAACAGAAGCATTTTGGGCCGTCTGTAATCAGCGGCGGCAACCCTAGCAGCCGCCCTGGCGGCAGCCCTAATAAATCTCCGGGAGTGTTAAGATTGCCCACAGTTGCGTTTCATACACTGGGGTGCAAAGTGAACCAGTACGAATCCGAAGCCTTGGCGGAGCAATTCCGCCAACATGGCTATGAAGTAGTATCATTTGAAGAGCAGGCCGACATTTATGTGATTAATACCTGCACTGTTACCAATGTCAGTGATCGCAAGTCGCGGAATCTAATCCGCAGAGCGGCTGAGCACGAAGAGGCCATTGTTGTGGTAACCGGATGTTATGCTCAGACCGAGCCGCAGGAAGTGGCGGCAATCCCAGGTGTTGATCTGGTAATCGGAACACAGGGCCGCGGTCAGTTGGTGGCACAGATTGAAGCATACCGCGATCGCACCGCCAAAGCGGCGCAACAACAAGAAGGACAGCGGCAACAATCCATCATATCAGTCAGCGCCCTGGGCAACCGTTTTGAGGATTTGGAGGCAACCGGCTTTGCGGGCCGGTTCGCGGGGCGGACCCGTGCGACTCTCAAGATTCAGGAAGGCTGCCGTCAGTTTTGCAGCTATTGCAAAGTACCTTATGCCAGAGGACCGTTGCGCAGCATGGCCAAAGAACTCGTCATTGAGAGGGCCGGCACTTTGGTGGAGGCGGGGTTCAAGGAAATCGTACTGGCAGGGATACACTTAGGTCTTTACGGATGCGGTTCTGAGGCTACTTCGCCCGCATCATCCGGGCCCTTATCAGAACTGGTACGCGCGGTGATGGACATACCGGGCTTGGTGCGTCTCCGGTTAAGCTCTTTGGAGCCGATGGATGTTGATGCACAGCTGATTAATCTGTTTGCCTTGCCAAAATCCCCGCTATGTCCGCATGTGCATTTGCCGCTCCAAAGTGGAGACGACTCCATTTTGCAAATGATGCGCAGACCATATAGTACGGACTCTTTCCGCGATCTCGTTGCCAGGCTGCGGGCTACGAACCCGGAAATAGCGATTAGTACGGACTTGATTGTCGGGTTCCCTGGTGAAACCGAGGCCATGTTCCAGCGCTCGCTGGCGTTTTGTGAGGAAATCGGTTTTAGCAGAATGCATGTTTTCCCATATTCACCCCGTCGTGGTACACCGGCCGCCGCAATGGCGGGGCAAATTCCTGCGCCTGTTAAAGCAGAACGCAGCAAAACAGTGCGCAAACTGGCTGCGACAATGGCCACCGCATATCATCAGCGTTTCGTCGGGCGCACGGCGGAAGTCCTTACCGAGGAGCAGGCTGGCAGCATCTGGAGCGGGTTGACCCCCCATTATGTTTCCGCCCGATTCAAATGGGACGGCGGAGCAGCTAATGAGCTTAAGAAAATTGTGGTTATAAAAGCAGATGATAAAGGAATCTCTGGCACTTTAGCCGAAATTTGATCTAGGAACTTTGGGGACGGTTCTAAAAGTGCCGAATCCCAAATATTGTCATATGGCACTTTTAGAACCGTCCCCAAAGTTCCAACCAAGTTTGGAAACGGAGGACAGAGCTAATGACTGATAGCGATTGTCTGTTCTGCAAAATAGGGCGCGGCGATATCCCATCCCAAACAGTCTATCAGGATGACACAGTAATGGCGATTGAGGACATTAATCCGGTGGCGCCAGTCCATATTTTGATCATCCCCAAGGAGCATATTCCATCCGCAGCAGATCTCAATCAGGGACATGCTGAAATGCTGGGCAAGGTTTTTGCAGCCGCTGCCCAAATTGCTACCAAAAAAGGGATCGCAGAGCAGGGCTTCCGAATCGTAACCAACCATGGTTTGTTCGGAGGGCAGGCCGTCCCGCATCTGCATTTTCACCTGCTGGGCGGGCGTAAACTGGATACCATGGGTTAAGCGAAAAACAGCTTGCGCTTATCTTGACATAGGACCTTTGCACATTGTATA
>ENA-UOOE01000623-UOOE01000623.1-fermentation-metagenome-genome-assembly--contig:-NODE-623-length-33750-cov-3.793886_pt1 | contig 33750 bp, 25 predicted proteins | sample MGYA00245776_ERZ724021 | MGnify/ENA primary metagenome ERZ724021 (study PRJEB28704, sample SAMN03018321) | fermentation metagenome | biome: anthropogenic terrestrial biome; feature: soil; material... | reverse complement strand
CATGGAGCTTTTGAACATCAAATACCACGATATCAAGCATTTAATTAATTCTACTAATCCAAATACTGATCCTGCCCTTTATAAAGAAATCAAAAACAGTTTAGGCCTTTATGAATCTTCAGTAAAAACAGGAAACGAAGCCATAGATGTCATTATTTCTAAGAAAAGCAAGTATTGCTATGACAATAAAATAAAGTTCACTTGTACTATTAATGGTGAAAAGCTAAATTACATTTCACCATATGAGCTTTATGCTCTCTTCGAAAATGCCATCGATAATGCTATTGATGCCTGCAAAGACTGTGATTCTGAAAAGAAAGTAATTAGTATCACTCAATCCGAAAAAGATAATTTCTTAGTGATTAATTTTGTCAATTACTTCACAGAGGCCCTAACTTTTAAGAAAGGCCTACCTCAAACTCATAAAGCCGGGGATTACCATGGCTATGGCATGAAGTCGATGAAAATGATTGTTGAGAAATATGATGGCAGAGTTTTAGTAAATACAAAAGATGACCTTTTTATACTTCAAATCTTTCTTCCTTTGTCCTCATATAAAAAACAAGAAGCAATTACCCAATAACCTCTTTTGACATTAAAAGTACTCATTTTGTCAAAACAGATGTAATCGCTTTCATATTATTTTAGACTGCAGAAGTCTACTCAAAATCAAGGAGGATTTTGAATGAGTAATTCTGCATTCCGTAGAAGAAAGCCGGTAATGATTACTTTTACCGCTCTCTTAGCAGCAACTCTTTTCAGTTGCTCTCAGCCTCAAAGCTCAAGCAGTTCTTCTAACCCAGCAACCAGTAGTCCTAGCGATAGTACTTCTTCTCCTATTTCTTCCAGTTCAGATGACGATAAGTATTCCGAGATTGTCGAGACTCATGTGACTGCTGATGGATATACGACTGGTAATCTCAGCTCAAACGGTAAGTACTATTCCGACTATGCTTCTTTAGCTGATGAGCAGCAAGCTGCCAAAGAGACTGCTGTTCAGATTTCTGAAGAAGGTGATGTCTTACTAAAGAACGCTGATGATTGTTTGCCTTTAAAGACAAGCGAAAATCACCTTACTTGCTTTGGTATGCATTCGGTAAACCTCATTACTGCTGGCGGCGGTAGTGGTGCCGGCAAATTAGGAAACAACGGAATTACTGCCTCTACTCTTGAAAGCTCTCTTACCGATGCTGGATACAAAGTAAACCCTTCAACCTTAAGCCTTTACTCTACCTATCAGTCACTTGGAACCATCAATAATGAATTGCCCATCAAGAACTATACACCCTCCACGATTTCATCATATTTCGGTTATGGTGATGCCGCTGTTGTCACTATCTCAAGACAAGGAACCGAAAACAAAGATTTAGCTACCAATAATGTGGAAGATCATGCTAATGCTGATGACCACACTCTCCAGCTTGATGACAATGAAACTGCTTTGATTAAGCATGTTAAGACCTATTTCAAGAAGGTTATTGTCTTAATTAACTCCAGCAATATCATGCAGATTCCTGAATTAGCTGAAGATAAGACTGATTCAAACTTGGGCGTTGATGCCATTCTTTGGATCGGCGGCGTTGGAAACAATGGCGTTGATGCTGTTGGAGAAATCCTCAATGGTTCCGTCTGCCCTAGCGGTCATACTTCTGATCTCTGGACTAGAGATTTCACTAAGGATCCTTCATTCACTAACTTTGGCTTTGATACTCAAAACAAAGACAGTGATGGCAATAGAATGGATTCTTCCTACTATGACAAGAATGGAAAGATTACCAACTATAACGAAGTGGAGTATAGAGAAGGAATCTATAACGGCTACAAATACTATGAGACTGCTGCTAATGATATGACTAGCGGTGGAGAAGCATGGTATCAAGATAACGTTCTCTATCCTTTTGGCTATGGCTTAAGCTACACCACTTTCGATTGGGAGTGGGCCGGTGTTAAAGACGGTTTAAAGATTGATGCTGCTAATCAGACTGTAACTACTAGAGTTAAAGTAACTAATACAGGAAAAGTAGCTGGTAAAGATGTCGTTCAGATCTATTTCTCTGCTCCTTACACTAAAGGCGGAATTGAAAAGGCTTCTACCAATTTAGTCAACTTTGGTAAGACTGATATTCTCCAACCTGGTGAAAGTCAGGTTTTGACTATTCAGTTCGTTGCTCAGGATATGGCTTCCTTCGATGATGTTGACAAAAACAACAACAGCTTCAAGGGATATGAGCTTGAAAAAGGCGACTATACCATTACTGCAAACCGTGATTCTCATACTCCGGTATTGTCTACCACAAGAAAGATTTCCGAAGATATTAAATGCACTACTGATTACACCACCGGAAAAGAAATCAAGCCTATCTTCACTGGAGAATATGCTTCCACCAACACTTCATTAACAAACAATTCTATCTCTCGTGCTACCGGACTTACTCAGCCTAAGGCTGCTACCGTTGCTGATAGAACTTTAAGCGATGAAACTTTAGCTGAATACGATGATCAGGATATCTACAACCATAATGAAAGCAAAACTTCTGATCCTTGGTATCAGTCTTCTGTTCCGACTACATGGAAGCAGGATTCCAAAGACACTTCTTATACTTTAGCTGATATGAGCGGCGTCGATTATCAGGATGGCTATACCACTGGAAGTGATAACGGTAGTAAGAAGTGGGAAAACTATATGAACCAGCTTTCCTGGACTGAAATGTGTGATATTGTCTCTGGTGATTCCTCTAACGGAATGGCCAGTGGAAGAACCAACTATTCTGATGGCCCAGTTCAGATTAGCAGTGGAACACTCTTCCCTTCTAACCCGATCTTATCTGCCACTTACAATGTTGACTTAGCTTATAAGAAAGGCCGTTTTGTCGGTAATGAAGCTATCTTCCTTGGTCTCAATGCTTGGGCAGGACCGGGTATGGATACCCATCGTTCGCCTTTCTCGGGACGTAATTTTGAGTATTATTCTCAGGATGGCTACCATGCCGCTAGATTCGCTGAAGCTAGCATTAAAGGTGCTACCTCTAAGGGTTTGATTTGCTACGCTAAGCATTTCTTCTTAAACGATCAGGAATCATTCCGTGCCGATTACGGCGGAGTCTTCACTTGGTGCTCTGAGCAGGCCATTAGAGAAAACTATCTCAAGCCTTTTGAATATGCTATTAAAGCCGGTTCAATGGGTGCTATGTCTTCATTTAACCGTATTGGAAAACAGGTTACTGCTACCTCTTATGCAGTTCATCAATATCTCTTAAGAGATGAATGGGATTCTAAAGCTGCTGTCATCACTGATGCTTGGGCAAAAGCCTATGTTCCAGTCAACAAGATGAGTGTTGCTGGCTCAGATATGCTCTTAGGAACTTCCTCTTCTTATTCTGATAACTCTCTTGATCATGGCGAATGGGATTCTGAGAACAACACTGTCAAGATTAAAGGAAGTGATACTAGTACTGATTACGATACTGCCTCTCCTACTTTGTATGCCGGTATCAGAACTAGAGCTCAAAGAAACCTCTATACTCGTGCTAACTCTACCGCTGCTAAAAACGGTGTCACCACTGGTCAAAACCTCAATGTCACTCTAGAAAAGGGTGTTTCTAACAATGTCGCTATTGAAGTATCTGGAACCAATGATGTCAATGTCACTTTAGCTGATGGCGCTACCATGCCTGATGGATTAACTATCAAGAATGGACGTGTTGTCTCTGGTAAACCTACTGTTGAAGGAACTTATTCTGTTAATGTCAATCTTGCTATCGATGGCTGGGTTACTTCTACTGCTGTCTTAAACATCACTGTCAAATCCGCTATGCATTACAACGGTGAAGCCGTTTCTTCAACTGGAACCACCGCTACCATCAGTACTAACCAGGCTTACGAAGGTAAGATCAATGTTCCGGCTTTAGCATATGGCAATACTGTCGCTTCCGATATTGTCTTCTGGGGTTCTCATCCTTCCATGCTCATCGTCAATTACTATACCGATCACGGAACCAACTACAACAGAAACGAAGATAAGACTGCTTCCGATATCATCACTATCGATGCTGATAAAGAAGGAATTGAAAAGCATGAATATGGCTATTCAATCACTTCCGGAAACTTACCTGAAGGAATCACTGCTGAACCGGTCATGAAGGATTGGACTGGCAAAGCCAATAGAGGCTCTTATCAGGTTGTGGATTACTATAAGCTTTCAGGCACTCCTACTAAAGCTGGCACCTACACCTTTGATATCACCTTGACTTGCCCAGAAACCATGATGATGTCTGGCTGGCTCTTTGCTAGTTTTGGCTCAGCTACTGTCACTTACACTCAGACTATCACTCTGGTTGTCGCTTAAGGATTTGTCTTCTTTGGCTTGGGGAAACCCAAGCCAAAGGTTTTCTTTTTGGAAAGAAGTTCTTTATAGGGAGAAGAACAATGAATAAAAGGGTTTTAAGTCTATTAACTGTTTCGTTTTGTCTTTTGATGCCGTTAACAAGTTGTGGAAGTACTTCGGATAAGACCTCTACTTCTGAGGATGCTGTTCAGAATGTCTATAAGTTAGCTATGAAGACTAATCCTACTAAGATTGATTACTATATTGGAGACTCTTTTGATCCAGCTGGTGGAGTAGTCACTGCTACCTATACTGATAAAACCACAGAGGATATCCAATTAACGGATAGTAGACTAGAAGTATCAGAGCCTAGTACTGAAACCGAAGGCAAAAAGAATGTCACTGTCAAATATGGAGGGAAAAGAACGACTTTTTCTATCAATGTCAGTGCTCAAACTTTCACTGTTACTTTCAACTATAACTACGAAGGCTCTTCTAATACTGATGTTTCCGTCAAAAAAGGAGAAACTGTCAGTAAGCCTACTGACCCTTTAAGAACTGGCTTTACCTTCAATGGCTGGTATTCAGATACGGCTTTAACTACCACTTATGATTTCACCTCTGCTGTAAATAGCGACTTGACTTTATATGCCTCCTGGCTAGATGCCTCTAAGACTACTTATAACTTTATTTTCGATTATAACTACTATGGCTTAAAGACTAGCAAGGTAACTCAAAAAGTTGAAGAAGGATCATTAGCTACTCGTTTAGCAACTGACCCCACCAGAAAAGGTTATGATTTTATCAATTGGTATACAACTTCTACTCTAACTACAGTCTATGACTTCTCTAGTCCAGTCACTGCAAACACCACAGTCTATGCCAAATGGAATCGTAATTCGACCTTAGCTGGTGAACAGACCTATACCTTTGAAGCTGAAGATGTATCCTTAAAAGGCAAAACCGGAAAAGGATTATCGGGAACCGTTACTGAGAAAGGTATGATTATTACTAACTCTAAGGTAGCTGCCTCTAATGATAAATTCATCGGCTATATGTATAAGACTGGCTTATCTTTGGAATTTGATTTCTATTCTGATGTAGCAGTAGATAATGCAAAGTTGTCTTTACGTCTAGGCCAAGAAGTTGAGGCTTATACTTTTACCCCAAGTAATTTCCAAATTAAAGCCAATAGTGCTACTGCTTTAACTTATTCTGACATTGTTTTTTCCGCTTCTGAAGTTCCTAGTCAGACAGCTGAAGTTCCTTATTCTCAGTTCAAGGATTTCACTATAACTGAAACCTTGTCTCTTAAAAAAGGCAACAACTATGTCATCTTAACAGTCAGCAATTCTGATAGCATCACTGGAACCACCATGGAAGCTCATGCTCCTTTAATCGATGCTGTAAAAGTAACCTGCACTGATGCAGTCCTTGATTGGGATGGCAATTACGACCTTCCTGCTGACAATTATTAATTTAGGAGGTAAAGATGAAAAAGATCTTTAAAAAGAAGAGGTTTTTAGTATGGTCGATAACCTCTGGTGTTTTGATTATTATTCTTACTGTCGTAACAGTCCTAACTGGAACTACTTATTATTCGCTTCTTAATTTCGCCTTTGGTGGTCCAAGGAACATCTATGCCAAAGGGTCAGAAGCCACTTATTCGGCTACTTATTCATCTAAAACTGAATCATTCAACAATGCCACTAAAACTAACCTAAATCTTTGTGAAGAAGGAATGATACTCTTAAAAAACGAGAACAATGCTTTACCTATCAATACTCCAAATAGCCCTACTCCTAGCAAATCTAAGCCAAAAGTAACTGTTTTTGGAAAGAACTCAGTGAATATCGCTATCGGTGGTTCCGGCTCAGGTGCTGCAACTGGAGATAGTGTCAGTCTTTATGACTCATTAGATTCCGCCGGATATGAAGTTAATCCAACAGTGGAAGCCTTCTATAAAGACGATAATGCCTCAGGATCAAAAAGAAGCTCAAACTCAAATGATTTAGATTCTGGAGATACCGTGATTATTTCCACTGCTGAAACACCTCAATCTAAATACACCGAAGCCGTCAAAAGCTCTTATTCTTCCTATAATGATGCCGCTATCGTTGCCTTCACTAGAATTGGAGGAGAAGGATTCGACCTTCCTCGTTCAATGAAGGGAGCAACCGGATATCGAAATGAAGATGATCACTATCTTCAATTAGATCAAAATGAGACTGATCTTTTAAAGGCGGCCTGTGAAGGCGATTTTGATCATGTGATTGTCATCCTGAATTCTGGTTCGACTATGGAGTTAGGCTTCCTAGAAGATCCCGCTTATTACGCCTATCAGGATAAGATAGATGCTGCTATCTGGATGGGATATCCAGGAACTTCGGGAGCTACCGCCTTAGGAGAAATCTTAAATGGTACCGTTAATCCTTCTGGAAGAACCGTTGATACCTTTGCCTCCGACTTCAAAAAGAGCCCTACTTGGAATAATTTTGGCGACAACTTAATTACCGGAAACACCTCAACAGGGGTTCAAGGAGGAGACCAATATGCTTCTAATGGTGAAAACACCCTCTATTATTTTGTCGACTATGAAGAAGGCATCTATGTCGGATACAAATACTATGAGACTAGAGGAGAGACCGATGGTGAGACTTGGTATGATGATCAAGTAGTTTATCCTTTCGGATATGGCTTAAGCTATACCACCTTTGACTGGAAAATCGCCAATAGTAGTGAAATTCCCACTACCTTTACTAAAGATTCCAGCATCAATGTTCAAGTGGAAGTAGAGAATACCGGTTCAGTTGCCGGAAAAGATGTAGTTGAACTCTATGCTTCCGCTCCTTACACAGCTAACGGCATTGAAAAGCCAAGTGAAGCCTTAGTTGCTTTTGCGAAGACTAAGGAATTAGAGCCTGGTGAAAAAGAAACAGTCACTTTAACTTTTGATCCTTACTATATTGCTTCCTATGATTACACTGATAAGAATAAAAATGGCTTTAAAGGATATGAGCTTGAAAAAGGAAATTATTCCTTAAGAGTAAGTCATAATGCTCATCAGGTTGAGAAGACAATTAGCCTTTCTTTAACTACGGATGAGAAATACGAGAATGATCCAACTACGGGAAACAAAGTCGAGAATCAATATACTGATCAAGAAGATGCAGCTTTTAATTCAGATACTCAGCTAAGCACTGTTCTTTCAAGATCAGATTGGGATGGCACTTGGCCTACTTCTCCAACCGCTGAAGAAAGAAACGTCTCCGCTGATTTCATCAATGAGCTTAAAGACACTTCAACTAACAATCCTCACGACTATGATAACGAGGAAGACTATCCCATCACCGATGAAGAAAAGACCTTGTCCTTAAAGGATCTACTCTATGATGAAAAGGGAAACTTTACCGGATCAATTGATTACAACGATTCTAGATGGGAGACCTTATTAGATCAAATGAGTGTCAAAGAAGTTACTAATATGTATAACAATTCTGCCTTCCAGATTAATAGCGTCGATTCAATCGGTCTTCCTTACACTAATTGTGCCGATGGTCCGGTCGGTTGGACTTCTTTCATCAATGCTAAAGACTATAAAAATTGCTGCTCCTATTGCAACGGCTCAACAGTTTCAGCTACTTGGAACCAAGAATTAGTTCAAAAGTTTGGTGAATCCGTGGGCGAAGAAGGATTAGTCGGCGTTGATGGGACACCGTATACGGGCTGGTATGCTCCTGGAATGAATATCCATCGTTCCTCTTTCGGCGGCAGAAACTTTGAATACTTCTCCGAAGATAGTCTCTTAACCGGAAAGATTGCCGCTGCTGAAATTAAAGGCTGCAATAGTAAAGGCGTTATTCCTTTCATTAAGCACTTTTCCTTAAACGAGCAGGAAACCCACCGTTCAATAACTGGTGACTGTTCATGGGTAAGTGAGCAAGCCATGAGAGAAGATTATCTAAGAGGATTTGAAATCGCCGTAAAAGAAGGTAAGACAAGAGGGGTTATGTCTTCATTCAATCGTATTGGTACTAGATGGACAGGTGGAGATTACCGTCTTCTTACTACCATATTAAGGGATGAATGGGGCTTTGAAGGGGCTGTTATTTGTGATTTCAATACCATCCCTGATTACATGAATTCTAAGCAGATGGCTTACGCAGGAGGAGATTTGAACTTAGCTACCTTACCAGTGTCTTTTGTTGATGAATCATCAACTGGAGATGTTTATGTCATGCGTAGAGCCTTACATGATGTTGGCTATGCTGTTGGAAACTCTAACTCCATGAAAGGTGATGTAGTCGGTCATACCTTACCCAAATGGCAGATTCTAGTTGTAGTCGCTGATTCAGTAATAGGAGGCGGAATCATTATTTGGGGAGGACTGATGTTCCTCTTCGAGTATAGAAAGAGCCGCAAGCCTAAAACTGATGAGAAAAAAACAGCTAACTAATTATCTACTATAAAAAAGAGTGAGATGAGTCCCTATTCATCTCACTTTTTATTTGGTCAAAAAAAGAGGTCCTTTTACAGACCTCTTAGGTTTTTACTTTTCGTCCTTGATCTTCTTAGCGAGAGCATTGTACTTTTCTAAGTCAGTTCTCTTTAAGTAGTTGAGAAGATTCTTTCTTCTAGCAATAAGGATATCCATACCACGCTTAGATGAGAAATCATGATCATTGTTAGTCATATGGACAGTCAACTTCTTGATCTTCTTAGTAAGTAAGGCAACCTGGACTTCAACAGAACCAGTATCCTTATCACCTCTTCTATAGGAAGTAATCTCCTTAGTCTTCTCTTCTTTGGTTAATGCCATAACCGTTTACCTCTTTGTGTTTCTCGCGTTTAACCAGTCTAAGGTGATAAAGGTATCAAGCCTATAACCAGTTTACGTGCTAGATAATTATACTAGAAAGAATTAATTAAGCAAGGGTTTTAGTAAGCAAAAAGGTAATATTTTTAAGAAAATCAGTATTTAATAGACTTTACTATCGTCTTTCGATAACCTTTTTCATCTTTTTGATACATAGAAGAAGTAAAGACATCAGAATTATCTATTCCACTATAGATAATAACAGTAGGAACATGCTTCATGCTGAGGTTCTTTTCAAAGATCATTAATAGCTTCTTAGCTTCATCTAAAGAACAGTCCTTAGTTAAAGAAAAAGAAGTAATCTCATAAACAAAATCGGCAGTAGGCTTTAAACACTTCAAGTAAGCTAAAGGCTTATCATCCTTCTTTAACAGATAGAAGAAAGAATTGCTTTCATCGAAGTCTTCTTTAGCCTTAGAAGCAGCCGCTACTTTAGCTAGCATTAAAGCATCATCCTTAGTTTCGACTTCTTTGACTACTAAGCCATTTTCTAAATGGGCACCATAGCGATCAAAGAAAAGCTTGAACTCATTAGCGTTAGTAAGCATGACAGAAAAGTTATTATAGGAATCGGGATGTTCTTTATAGAAAGTGGCTAATGTTTCTTTGATATCTTCTCGCTGAGTCTTCTTATCATTGCCACAAGAATTCTTAGCAATAGGTATATTCATCATAGTGGTATATCTTAAAAGCATCTTTTCTCTAGCATAGATGAGCGGTCTAATAAATTCTATCTGGGCATTCTCTAAATACATCTTCGGTTCAAAGGTTGCTACCCTAGCTCCAAAGGTCATATTCAGGAAAAGAGTCTCGATAGCATCATCCATATGGTGAGCAAAAGCTACTTTATGAAAGCCTAATTCATTAGCAGCTTTATTAATGACAGCTTTTCTCATTCTAGAGCAGATTGAGCAAGGCAAAAGGTTAGTCTTAGGGTTACGGTGAGCTTTTAAGATCTCATAGACCTCTGTTGCCGGATAAGCGATATAAGTCACTCCTAATCCTTTGATATATTTCTCTACTGGAGAAAAATCGACTTTAGGAAAACCAAAATCCAGATGAACGCAGGCAATCTCAAAGTTCTTGCCTTTGAATTTGCGGTAAGTTGCCAAAAGAGAAACTAAAGCCATTGAATCTTTGCCACCGGAAACACCGATTAAGATCTTATCGTTGTCATTAATAAGACCAAAATCATAGTCTGCACTTCTGATTGCCGCTAAGAGTTTCTTCTGAACTTGGTTTACATTATCCATGCTTTGAAATTATACTACAAAGTAAGCAAAGTCTTTCAAAAAAGACCTTTAAAAGTGCTATAGTGATAATTCAAACATGATTAACGGATTTATAAAAATAGATAAAGAAACCGACTTTACCTCTAAAGATGTCGATAAACTCATCAAGAAAGAACTTGATCTTCCAAAGGATGGCCATTTAGGGACTCTTGATCCTTTCGCTACCGGTCTTTTGATTGTAGCCATCAACGAAGCAACTAAAGTACTTCCTTTAATCAAAGATGAGGAGAAAGAATATATAGCGACTTTAAAGCTAGGTGAAACTACTGACTCCTTAGATATCACTGGTAAAGTTACTGCCACTAAAGAAGTACCTCTATTAACAAGAGAAAGCATTAATGATGTCTTTAAGTCGTTTTTAGGTGAAACTTTACAAGTTCCGCCTGAATACTGTGCTAGACACATTAACGGAATAAGAGCCTATAAGCTTGTAAGAAAAGGGGATGAAGTAAATCTTCCACCATCTACCGTCAATATCAGTAAATTAGATCTCCTATTGTTTGATAACAAGAATAAAGAGATTACCTTCTTAGCCAAAGTCTCTAAAGGCACCTATATTAGATCATTAGGAAGAGATATTGCTGTTAAGTTAGGAACATTAGGCTACTTAAAAAAATTAAGAAGAATCAGTATCGGAAAATATGATCTAATTAATTCTGTCAAAGTAAAAAACGTGACCTATGATAGCATTATTCCTATTGAGCAATTTGTCCCTGATATACCCGTTATAGAATTAAAAGGCAAAGATTTTTTCACTGCTAAAAATGGTGGCCCTTTAACTATCAGCAATGCTAGTCCCTATATCTTTTTAAAGGGAGAAGGAAAGTTATTAGCTATCTATCAGAAGAAAGGTAAACAGTTTATCTCATATAAAGGTTTCCAGCATGACTAAAAAGATACTCTCATTCAATAAGGCATGTCAGTTAAAAGAGACCGCTTTAACTATCGGATTCTTTGATGGCATCCATCTGGGCCATCAAGAACTCATTAAAGAGGTTGTTAATTCTAAATATGTTCCAGCAGTTCTTACTTTTTCTACCGATTTAAAATCTATTATTCAGCATAAGAAAGAGCAGTTGATTTTAACTGAATCCGAAAAAGAGGGATTACTAAGTTCTTTAGGTATCCAGCAGTATTATGTTCTTCCTTTTTCTAAAGAAGTCATGTCCTGCTCGCCTTCAGATTTTCTTAACTTCCTTACTAGTCTTAATGCTAAAGAAATAGTAGTTGGATCAGATTTTACTTTTGGAAAGAATGCAGCCGGAAAAGCTGATCTTCTCAATGAATTGAAGAATAGAAATATCAAAATCGTCATCAAAGACCTTTTAGAAGTCAACAACGAGAAAGTCTCTTCTACCACTATCAAGAATTACCTCCGTCTTGGACAGATAGAAAAAGCCAATTCCCTTTTAGGCTATCATTTCTTCTATGAAAGCGAAGTCGTCAAAGGATTACAGAACGGACGAAAATTAGGTTATCCAACTGCCAACATGAACCAAAGCGATGAAAAGATCAATCTTCCAGACGGCGTCTATAAGACACAGACAGAAATTGATGGCAAAACTTACCCCTCAATGACTAATATCGGTACTCATCCTACTATTGATCAATTAGATAAAGGCATCATCGAAACCAATGTCATCGGATTTGACGGTAATCTTTACGGTAAGACCATCAAAGTCAGTTTCTTATCCTTCTTAAGAGAACAAGTCAAATATAAATCTTTAGAAGAGCTGAAGAACCAGTTAAGAATCGATAAAGATAACTGCCGATAACAACCTACAAATAAGAAGCAAAGAAAAAGCCTAGCTTTCTGGCTAGGCCTTTTTGCTAAGCTTTCTTAGTTGCAGTCTTCTTGGTAGCTTTCTTGGCAGTAGCCTTTTTAGCTACCGGCTTCTTAGCGGCGACTTTCTTCTTTACGACCTTTTTCTTCATACTAATATCTTTTCTTTCCTTTTTAGCATTATCTTTTTCTATCTTGTCGAGGTCTTTTAAAGTCATCGGCTTTTGGTTTAAGGCATGATCAATTAGATCATCCATCGCCTGACCTTTCTCAAAGAGAGTATCTTTAACAAAAATCAAAGCAGGTGTCTTATAGATAGAAATCTTATTAGCTAGCATTGTCCTTATTTTACCAGCTCGGTTATTAAGATAGTTAACTAAATCATCAGATTTTTCAGGATTGATATGAGAAACATAGACTTTGCAATAGGAATAATCGGAGGTAACATGGACTTCATTGATGGAAGCGTATTTGGTTAAATCATTCTTCATATCGTAGATGATGATCTCAGAGAGATTACGTTGAATGATTTCCTGAACTCTTCCCTTTTTGTCAGCCATTCTTGACTTCCTCCTGACCATAAGCTTCTATGACATCGGAAGTAACTAAAGTGAATCTATCCTTGAGGGTAGCACCGCATTCAAAGCCCTGAAGAACTTCCTTAGCATCATCCTTGAATCTCTTTAAGGAAGATAAGGCAGTATCAAAGACAACTTCACCGTTTCTTAAGACTCTGACCTTGCAGGAATTGGTCAATTTACCATCAGTGACATATAGGCCGGCAATCTGACCGACCTTACTGGCATTGAAGATATTTCTGACTTCGGCATGACCATAGACAACTTCATGGAAGACAGGGGCGAGTTTGCCTTTAAGGGCAGCTTCAATATCCTCAAGAAGCTTATAAATAATATTGTATTCACGGATTTCGACTTTCTTCTCCTTAGACATTTCCTTGATCATGGCCGGAACCTTGACCGAGAAGGCTAAGATAACCGCATGAGAGGCAGAAGCTAAGATCAAATCGCCCTGAGTGACATCACCAGAAGTGCAGTGGAGAACGGTAAGCTTAGCACCAGGAACATCAATCTTCTCTAAAGATGACTTCAAAGCTTCAGCTGAACCCTGAGTATCAGCCTTAACAATCAGGTTAATAGTCGGAGTAGCTCCAGAAGCAGCATCAGCGGCTAAATCAGCTAAGGAAGTACCTTCATCGTTCTTGCCAATCATGGACTGGGCACGCTTATTAGCAGCCTGTCTAGCTTCTTTCTCGTTAGCAAAAGCCATGAAACGATCGCCTGCTACTGGAACACCAGATAAACCAGTGACTGAGACCGGAGTTGAAGGACCAGCAGACTTCAAAGCCTTATCGTATTCATTAGTCATCTTTCTGACCTTGCAGTAGAATTCGCCAACAGCTAAATAATCTCCCACATGGAGAGTGCCATTCTGAACTAAAAGGGTGGCCTTGGATCCTTCCTTCTTATCAAGTTCAGCCTCAATGACAGAACCGATAGCCGGATGATCGTTAGAAGCTCTTAAATCCAAAAGCTCAGCTAAAGTCAGAATACCTTCAAGAAGCTTATCGACGCCAATATTCTTCTTAGCAGAAATATTGAACATCATGGTGTCTCCGCCCCAATCCTCAGATAAAAGACCTAAGGCAGAAAGCTGAGACTTGACTTTTTCAGGGTTAGCTCCAGGTTTATCAATCTTATTGATAGCCACAATAATCGGAACCTTAGCAGCCTTAGCATGGTCTAAAGCTTCAATAGTCTGAGGCTTAACGCCATCATCAGCAGCTACGACTAGAACAACAATATCAGTGATAGAAGCACCACGGGCTCTCATAGCAGTGAAAGCTTCATGGCCAGGAGTATCAAGGAAGGTAATCTTCTTGCCGTTGATAGTCTTCTGATAAGCACCGATTTCCTGAGTAATGCCACCGTACTCACCATTAGCAATATTGGAATGACGGATAGCATCAATCAAAGTTGTCTTGCCGTGATCGACATGTCCCATAATAGTCACAATGCAGGGACGGGAATCCTTATCATTATCCTTGTTGAAAATCGGTACCTTGGTGAAATCATCATCACCCATGCCTTCTTCTTTCTTGAAATCAAGATTGTTGTTTAAACAGACTTCAGCAATGAGATCATCGCCAAGAAGAGTATTTAAAGAGATCATCTTGCCTTCCATCAAGAAAGCCTTGATGGTATCTGAAGCACTGACACCGATTCTTTTGCAAAGCTGATCAAGAGTCAAAGCTCCCGTATAGACAAAGACACCATCCTTAACAGCACCTTGGGTTTTCTTTCCAAAGGCAGGTTTTACTCCACCATTGTTTTCTTTAGAATTACTCATTTAGTCTCCTCCTTGTTTTCCTTAGTATCTTCACTGACTTTCTTATCATCTTTAAGAATATTGTAAATAGCCTTGGCTAAGTTCAAATCACCGACACCAACAGCTTTAAGAAGTTCTCTTCCTGAAGCTAAGGCAACGTTGTATTCTCCATCATAGTCAAGAATTGCTAAATCCGGATTATCGCCATACTTGCAAAGAAGTTTGTCTTCATCTTTAGCAGAACAGGATGGAAGGAAGATTAGAAGGGAAACTTTTCTTCTCTCTAGTTTATCCTCTAATTCCATACCGGCAAAAAGCGAATGCTTCTTTTGGGCAAAGCCGAAGTAGGTATCGAGCTTTCTGATCAGTTCTTTGCTGAGCATTGTTCTTTAACCTCCTTATATAGATTGTCAAAATCGCAGGTCTTGCTATAACGCTTAAGCATCCCTTTGGAAAAGACTTTGTCAATAGTGGCTTCATCCTTTAACAGATAGATGCCTCGTCCTGTAAGTGTGTGATCTTTGTCTAATTTCAAATCAGAAGAGACCAGCACTAAGCGAATCAATTGTTCAACAGGATAGGTCTTCCTTGATAGAAGATCCATCCTATTGACTACAAAGCTTTTCTTACTCATTCTCTTCCTTACTTGTTGGAATTATCGTCATCGTAGTACTTATCGGAATCATACTGTTCTAAATCATCATCATCGACATTGAAATCTCCACCCTCAGCATTGTTGTTTGAAGGAGTTTCATTGTTCTGCATCTGTTTAAGTTCTTCTTCAGTGTAAATAGGCATAGCGGCAACTGAGCTAGCCTTAGAAGGAGCAGTAGAAGCCGGCTTATCATCGGAAGGACGGTTATGGTTATCCCAACGTTTCTTATAGGATCTAGTTTCAGCCGGACCTTTCTTCTGAGTAAGAGCTTCCTCAAGTTCTTCAAGAGAAATCTTAGGTTTGTTCTTGATCTCAATATGCTCGATAGGCTTTTCAACCGGCTTAACTTCAGCAGGTTTAGCAGCAACTGGAGCAACAGGCTTGCTCTCACTAACAGCAGGAGCAGCGACAGGTTTAGCCTCACTTGTTGGAGCAACTGGAGCAGCGACAACAGGAGTCTCAGCAGCAGGAGTAGAAACTACTGGAGTCTCAACGGCAGGAGTGGTCTCAGCAACAGCAGGGATAGCTTCGCCTTCAACAGGTTTAGCTTCTTCCTCGGCCTGAGCATTTTCCTTAGCGATAGCAGCATTCTCTTCATCGACTTCCTTCTGAATATCAGGTACTAAAGTGTATTTGATACCTTGCTTAATAGCATCATCAGCCTGTAAGACTGAAATAGTGCACATAGTGATTCTAGAGGCAAGTCTAACGTTTACACCAGCTGAACCGATAGCGACACCCTGGTTGCCATTCATGACAACAACAGTAATCTTGGGGAATTCATAGTCGGCATCTCTTTCAAGTTCATCATAGTGGACATTTTTATCAAAGAAATCATCAAGACAAGTAAGACCAATGACAGTAGAAGGCTTCATAGCCTCAACTATCTGCAAAGCCTTATTGGAATTGTACTTGAGAATATCAATCTTCTCACCTTTGAGTTCACTTAAAACAGTGCGGATACGGGCACTTTCCGGTCCGACACAGGCACCAACAGGATCAAGATTAGGATTAGTGGATTCAACAAAGACCTTGGTTCTTCTGCCAGCTTCACGGGCAACTGCCTTAATCTTCACATCGCCAGATTGGATTTCAGGAACGGCTTTTTCAAGAAGCTTCTGAACAAACTTTTCACTGGAACGTGAAATAACAAGTGAAGGAGGATTAAGTTTATCAGAGACATCGCTTAAATAAACTAAGACTCTATCACCGACAACAAAATGATCCTGAGGGATTAAGGAGCCCTTCTTTAAGAAACCAGAAGCCTTGCCAAAAGATAATTCATAAGAATTGTTAGCAAGACCGGTCTCGCATTTAGTGACGGTACCTTCAATAAGTCCGCCAATCTGATTAGAGTAGACAGATAAGATAGCCTGTCTTGAGGCATCCTTAAGCTTAGACTGGAATAACTGCTTAACACGTCTGACATAAGACTTATCAAGCTGGGTAACATCAAACGGAAGCTCAACTGTATCACCGATTTTGGCATCAGCCTTAACAGCCTTAGCATCCTCAAGGGATACCTGATAGGAATCATCAACAATATCATCTTCATCAACAACACTCTTGACATCAAAAATCTTAAAGGAAGATAAATCATCAGAGAAGATAACATGAGCCTTAACTAATTCCTTGACCGGATCTTCGCTGTCTCTATCCTTATAGAGTCCTGGATAAGACCATTCAAGATAAGCCTGTTCCATAGCAGAAGTTAAAATATCCGCTACTTCAGAGGACTTAACCATACTATCCTTTTCAATCTCACCGGCAGCCATCTCAAAGCCAGTGGAATCAACAGCACCGGAAATCTTCTTGGCTTCATCGCTCTTAGCCTTACGGCCACGCTTCTTAGGCTTAACAGGAGCCTCAGCAACTTCAGCAGTCTCTTCAGTCTTCACTTCTTCAGTCTTAATTTCTTCATCAGACATTTTTCATTCCTCCAATATGAATGTTTATTTGTCTTAGGCCTTGTAGCCCATCTTCAACTGTTTAACATCGACAAATTTTAGATAAACCTGCTTCTTACGTCCCTTAATGAAGTAGAGAACAGTGAAGCCGCCTTCATCAGAACTAACTACCTTGGCTAATAGCTTCTCATCGCCTTTCTTTAAGGTGATATCGAGATAGTGTCCTATTAGTTTCTTAACATCCTCATTAGGTATGATCCTATCAGATCCCCCAGAAGAGATATCAAGCAAGTAGCTATCAGTAAGCCCAGGGATTTCATCAAGAAGAGGAGAGACAAGTTCCGTGTATTTTGAGATGTCATCAAGATTAATATTGTAATCTTTATCAACAAACACCTCTAAAGTCGGGCCATTTTCAGCATCATTGTAGAAACGAACATTGACTAACTGCAGGCCCATTTCACCAGCCTTTTTCTTAAGAACATCTTTGACTGCAGCAAGAACTTCCTTGTCCATCGCTTACCTCCCTAAAAAGAAAGAGTGGACCTTGGGGTCCACTCTTAATTTCTTGATTAAGAATGTACGGGGACTGTCCCAGTAGCCAAAACTTCTTTTGGCAGGAGTATTATACCTTGTTTCTAAAAAGAATGTCAATAAAATGGCAAAGAGTTGACCTTTTACTGGCTAGTGTTCAATAATTCCGGTTTTGAGGCAAGAGAAGAATGTTAATAATTGGTAAAAATAAGTTCATTTATAAAGATTAATACTATAAAATAGGTTACACTAAAATAACAATTAAAATGATAACCACAGTTAAGCAAGCTTGTAAAAAGAGTCTTTGGGCCTTCATCGTTGGACCTATCATCAAAATGATTGAAGCTGTTTTCGACCTTTTGATTCCGCTTTTCATGAAAGCAATCATTGATCTTTCTTTTGGCTCTTCTAGAGATGCGATTTCTAATGCTCTTGGTTCCTTTATTTCTCTATTTGGAACTTGGGTTCCAAATAATCCCGCTTTAAACTACGCCATCATTGGTGGATTTATTATTCTTCTAATGGGAATCATCGGTTTTTGTACCACTATGGTCTGCCAATATATCGCTGCCTATGCAGCTACAAAAGTGGGAACAGAAGTAAGAAATTCCCTATATGAGAGAATCCTAGGCTTGAGCAAGAAAGACATGGAAGTCTTCGGAACCAGTAAGATTTTAACTATCCTTAATTCTGATTCATATCAAGTACAGCAAGGAGTCCTCTTCTTCATCAGATTAGGAGTAAGAGCGCCTTTTATTATTTTAGGATCCTTAGTTATCTCCTTTATCCTTGATTGGCAGATAGGCTTAGTCTTCCTAGCTATCATCCCTATTATCCTTATTATTATTTTCTTCTTTATGACTAGAGCCAGTAAACAGTATTTAGTTATCCAGTCGGATTTAGATAATCTTTCATCCTTAGCCAGTGATGACTTAGAAGGAGCCAGAGTCGTAAGAGCCTTCAACAAAGCCGGTTATGAAGAAAAGAAGTTCAGTTCAGGAACAGAAGAATACCAAAAAGAATCCATTCAGGTCAGCAAAATGAATGCCTGGATCAATCCTCTTACCTTTGCCGTTGTTTCTTTAGCAACCATCGCAGTTGTATTATTAGGCGGATTCAGTATGGCAAACGGAATAGAATTCCTAGGCTATACCCTTTTACCGTCTACCATCATCACCGAAGTCAGCTATCTTGATCAGATCTTCCAGACTCTGGTCTTGTTAACTAATCTAGTCATGATCTTCACCAAATCCTTAGTCTCCATCAAAAGAGTCGATTCTTTATTGGCTGTCAATCCCTCAATTGTTGATGACAGAAATGCTATTAGCCAAGTCATCAACAAAGGAGAAGAAATCTATTCCTTCCACGATGTCTATTTAGCCTATAAGGATTCTGGTAACAATGCCTTAACCGACATTGATTTTTCACTCAATAAAGGGCAGTCCTTAGGAATCATCGGTGGAACAGGAAGCGGAAAGTCCACCCTTATCAATATGATGGAAAGATTCCTAGATGCCTCAAAAGGGGAAGTCGATTATAAAGGACACAACATTAAAGACTACCGTTTAACTTCCTTAAGAGAAGAAATCGGCTTAGTCCCACAAAAATCCGTTCTCTTTAAAGGGACTATCAGAACTAATCTCTTAATGGGTAATCCCTCTGCAAACGAAGAAACCTTGGTTGCTGCCTTAAAAGATTCTTTATCCTATGAATTTGTCTCTAAATACCCGGATTTTTTAGACCATGAAGTTGAAGAAGGCGGTAAGAACTTCTCCGGCGGTCAAAGGCAAAGACTTTGTATTGCAAGAGCCTTAGTCAAGAATCCCGAAGTCTTAATACTTGATGATTCTACTAGTGCTCTAGATCTATTGACTGATAGAAAAGTTAGAAACAATCTTAAGCAGGAATATCCGGATATCACTAAAGTCATCATCTCTCAAAGAGTCTCAACTGTCTCTGACTGTGACCTGATTCTAGTTCTAGAAGCTGGAAAGATAGCAGCTAAAGGCAAACATGAAGAACTTCTTAATACCTGCCCGATTTATTTAGAAACTTATGAGTCTCAGACTCAGAAAGGAGCTAAATAGTTATGGAAATCAAAGAACGCTTGAAGAACTATTTGCTACCTGAAAAGAAAGCTATCATTCTCTCCTTCATCTCCGTCTTAGTCTTCTTAATCTCTCAATTGATGGTTCCTTATCTTGTCGGTAAATCTCTCGATGCCTTAGGTAAAGTAACTGATGGTATCTTTGTCATTAACGTCAACACTAACCTCATCGCCTTATATTTGTCTATCTGCCTAGGATTAGCAGTACTAGGTGTCTTCTTCGACTATATCTTTGAATACCAGGTTGGAGTCATGACCCAGCATGCCGTAAAGAGAATCAGAGATGATGTCTTTAAGAAATTCAACAGCATCTCTATCAAGGATGTCGATTCCGATACAATCGGAAATCTCGTCCAGTATGAAATCGGAGATGTCGAGAATATCGCTAATGGCATCTATTCCGTCTTCAAACAGTTAGTTCAAGGCGTATTAACCATCCTGATTACTGTCGTGATGATGTTCACAGTCAATTGGATTCTTGCTTTAGGTGTCATCATCCTTTCACCCTTAAGTATCCTAGTCAGCAAGTTTGTAGCTACTTTCTCCCACAAGCACTTCAAGAAGCAGGCTCAATTGATGTCTGACTTAAACTCATTATCCCTAGAATCCATCAACAACGCTTCTACTATTCAGTCTCTTAACTACCAAGAAAGATCATTGGATGAGTTCAAAAAGAGAGATGAAAAGCTAAGAAAAGAAGGACAAGTAGCTCAGTTCTCGGCTAGCTGGACTAATCCCTCAACAAGGCTTGTCAATAATACTATCTATGCCATCATCGGAATCTCCGGTATCATCATGATTATGTATACCGCTAGTTATCCTATACTTGCTATGACTATCGGTTCCTTATCTTCTTTCTTAAGCTACACTACCGAATATACAAAGCCTTTCAATGAAATCTCCTCCGTTGTCTCAGAGTTTGAAACGGCTTCTTTCTCCTTCAAGAGAATCAACAGCTTCCTAAACAAAGAAGACGATATTGATACTGGCAAAAAAGAAGTAAAGGGAATCAAGGAGATTTCCTTCAATGATATGTCCTTTGCCTATGAAAAAGATCAGCATCTGATTGAAGACTTTAGCCAAACCATCAAAGAAGGTGAAAAGGTTGCGATTGTTGGACCCACCGGAGCCGGTAAGACCACTTTAATCAATGTCTTAATGAGATTCTATGATCCTGTCAAAGGGGATGTGACCTATAACGGAATTAAAGGAACTGACATTAGAAAGTCTTCCTTAAGAAGCAATTTCGGAATGGTGCTTCAGGATACTTGGGTCTTTAAAGGCACCATCCTCGAAAATGTCCGCTATGCTAAGTCAGATGCCAGTGATGAAGAAGTCATAGAAGCCTGTAAGAAAGCTAACGCTGATAACTTCATTAAGACTCTACCCGATGGCTACAATACAATGATTTCCTCAAAAGCCGGTTTATCGGAAGGCGAAAGACAGCTGTTGACTATTGCTAGAGTCATGCTTCTAGATCCTAATATTGTGATACTTGATGAAGCTACCTCTAACGTTGATACCAGAACCGAAAAGAAGATTGGTGAAGCTTTCGACAAGATGATGGCTAAGAAAACCTCCATTGTCATTGCTCACCGCTTATCAACCATTAAAGGAGCTGACTTGATTCTCGTTTTGAAAGACGGCCATATCATCGAGAAAGGCAATCATGAAACCTTAATGAACAAGAAAGGCTTCTACTGCTCTCTCTACAATTCACAGTTCAACTAAATAAAAACTGCCGAATAGCTAATTGCTACTAGGCAGTTTTTTCTTTATATCTGATTAATACTTTTTAAGTATCTATCTAGTATCACGCAGGCAGCGGTAGCATCAATCGACTTATGCTGCTTTTTAGTATTGAGTCCGTTTTCATGAAGAAGGGAACTAGCTTCCTTAGTAGATTCTCTTTCATCTTGCTTGATAACCGGAATGTTAGGAAACTCTTTATTGAGCAGTTTGATGAAGTCATCGACAATCAATGACATTTCGCAGGGATCTCCAGAAGGATAGGAAGGATAGCCAATCAAAAAGGTTTCAACTTTTTCTTTCTTTAAGAGATCTTTTAGGAAATCAATATCTTCCTGATACTGATCCATATGGAAACGGGGATTAGCTAAAGGGGTGATGAACATACCGGACCGGGAAATAGCAATCCCTAAGGATCCTTTTCCTAAGTCAAGGGCTAAGATGTTTTTCTTCACTTAATAAGTCCCATAAAGACTTCTTTAGCTTTCTCAAAGTTAGCTAAGGAAGCCGTACCGCCGAAAGCGACATCATCTTTGCCACCGCCCCTTCCATCCAAGGCTTTAGAAACATCCTTCATCAGCTTGCCAGCCTTTAAAGAAGATAGCTTATTGCCTCTTGCAATCATGATATCCTTCTTGGCACCATTATCGAAAGCGATAAAAAGAACTAAGTCCTGATACTTATCAATGAGCTTATGAGCTAAGGATTCTTCCTGCTCGTGGTTCATATCCTTTAAAGTCAAGGCTAAGACCTTCTTATCGCCAACAGCAGTAACCTTAGAATCCAAGTCATTCATTAAAGAATTAGTGTTTTCTTCTCTGAGTTTCTTGATAGTGTTGTTTAAATCAGTAACTTGATCATTAAGGCTGAAGAGCTTAGCTCTGACACCCTTATCGGAATTGATTTTCAAAATTGAAGCAGCTTCATTGATGAGACCCTGCTTCTCCTTAAGGTAATCAAAAGCCTTAATTCCGGTATAGGCAGTGATTCTTCTGATACCGGCAGCAATAGCGCCTTCAGAGACAATCACAAAGAGATTGATATCGCTAGTGTTAGCAACATGAGTGCCACCGCAGAATTCAGTGGAATAGTCTCCCATCGATACGACTCTGACTACATCACCGTATTTCTCAGAGAAGAGATGCATGGCATTCTTCTTTAAGGCATCTTCCTTCTTCATGATTTCAGTCTTGACCGGTAAAGCCTTAAAGATTTCTTCGTTGACTCGTCTTTCTACCTGGTTTAAGACATCATCGGAGAGCTTCTCATCGGCATTGAAGTCGAATCTTAAAAGCTCATCATCATAATAAGCACCTTCCTGGTGGATTTCAGGAGAAACAATTTCCTGTAAGGCTTTCTGTAAAAGATGGGTGGCAGAATGGTTCTTTCTGATCAAATCTCTCTTATTCCAATCCGGAGACTCTTTGAATTCATCCCCGACTTTAATGGTTCCGTATAAGACCTTGACATGTAAAAGATGCTGACCATGGTTAGACTTAGAGACAAAAGTGACTTCACATTCACAGTTCTTGTTCTTAATAAAGCCAGTATCAGCAATCTGGCCGCCTTGCTCAGCGTAGAAGTTAGTCTTTTCTAAAGCCACTTCGCCTTCATCAGCCAATTCATCAGTCTTGACTCCATCCTTAAATAAGCCAGTGACCTTAGAATCAACTTCCTTGTCATCATAAACAAATTCGCTAGGAGTAGTAAAGGCAATCAAATCCTTAGACTGTAAGCCGAAAGATTCTCTAGTTCCGCGGGATTTTCTAGCTAATTCCTTGGAATCAGCTAAAAGCTTCTCATAGGCTTTCTCATCGACTTTCTTGCCGCTATCTTCAGTGATTTCCTTAGTCAATTCATAAGGGAAACCATAAGTATCAGCTAATCTAAAGGCATCCTCGCCTGAAAGCATATCGCCAGGTCTAGCTAAATAGTTAGCAAGAAGCTTCTCACCATTCTTCAAAGTAGAAGCAAACTTATCCTCTTCGTTCTGAATCATCTTCATCGTTCTCTCTTCATGATCCTTTAAGTAAGGATAGAAGTGAGACATATTCTGATCGACCAGCGGAACAAGCTTAGCTAAAGCACCAGCCTCAAGTCCGATAGTCTGGGCATAGCGGGAAGCTCTTCTTAAAAGTCTCTTTAAGACATAGCCTCGGCCATCATTCGAGAAGACAGCACCATCAGCTAAAGCAAAAGTGATGGAACGGATATGATCAGCAATTACTCGATATGCTAGCTTATAGTTGCCTTCATAAGGATATTTAGCTTCCTTCTGAAGCTCATTGATATAAGGCATGAACAAATCAGTCTCGAAGTTAGTATCAGTACCCTGCATAATGCAGGCGATTCTTTCAAGACCGGCGCCTGTATCAATGTTCTTCTGAGGTAAAGGCTTATAGTCTTTTCTCGGAGTACCAGGAACAGAGTTGAACTGGGAGAAGACAATATTCCAAAGCTCAATATAACGGTCATTATCTAAGTCATCGCTTAAGAGTCTTAAGCCAATATGCTTAGGATCCCATTTCTCACCGCGATCATAATTGATCTCAGTATCAGGACCGCAGGGTCCTTCACCGATTTCCCAGAAGTTGTTCTTGCAGGGAACCATATTGCTAGGAGAGATACCGCACTTAATCCAAAGATTAAGAGTATCCATGTCATCAGGATAATAAGTGATAAAAAGCTTATCTTTATCTAGTCCGAAGTATTTATCAGAAGTCAATAATTCATAAGCCCACGGAATTACTTCATTTCTAAAGTAATCTCCGATTGAGAAGTTACCCATCATTTCAAAGAAAGTGTGATGACGGGCAGTATGTCCAACATTATCGATGTCATTGGTTCTAATGCACTTTTGAGCATTAGTAATTCTTCGATGCTTAGGAGTCAAAGTACCATCAAAGTATTTCTTTAAAGCCGCTACACCAGCATTGATCCAAAGCAAAGTAGGATCGTTGTTTGGAATCAAAGAAGCAGAAGGCTCAATATAGTGTCCTTTGCTCTTAAAGAAGTTCAGCCAAGTATCTCTAATTTCATCACTGGTCATTTTACGCATAGTTAGATTCTCCTATGAATTATATATATTAATATATAAACGCCTATTAATTATAAAACTTTAATAGCTAAAAAGAGATAGTAAAGTAACTGAAAGAAAGAAAAGACAGCTAAAAAGAAAAGTATTTTAGCAATTTGACTATAAATAGCCATCTTTAGAAAAAAGTATTACTAAATCTAAATGTTCATTTGTCTTCTATACTCTTCAAACGAGTTGTGGGGGCTTTTGGGCATTAAATTTTCACTGTCTTTCAAAGGAGAATCAGGATGGAAGAGTGTATTCTGGTTTTGATCATCCTCCTGTTATCGATAAAAGCAGTTAAGTATGATCAGAGAAATTAAAAAAACTAGCCTCAAGGGGCTAGCCACATGCTCAGGAGTTCCCCAACTCCATTACACTATCTACATTAGATGGTTTACCTGGGATTATTTCAACTAAGCAAAAGAAGGTACATTAGTTTGCTTTTGCTAATCTAGTTGTTTTTGCAAATAGTAGATTAGAAATAGAAGTCCGGCTTTCAAAATATTGTTAGATTCAACTAGTGGTTTCCAAACTCATAAAGGATTGATATTCAAAGAATATAATTAATTGTCTTCAGCTTCATCTATTTTTAATTCATCGTCACATAAAACTTAGCAGGATTATTTCCAATTATTTTGGCATAGTAAAGAAAATGGCATGATATTTAACCATTTTATTAAATTTATTTTTTTAAGTTTTTATAAAGTAATATAATAATAATGTTATCTTGAAAAGAGGATTCCATATGCTAAAAAGAAAAATGATGTTTCTATCTACTATCTTATTAGCTGTTTCTTTATGTTCATGTAATTTGACACCTGATTCAAGCAATCAGCCAAATACCGGAAATGCCTCTTCTTCAACCTCAGCAACAAACAACAACCATTCCTCTGATTCTTCTTCAGCAAAGATCTCGATTTCATCTTCAAGTCAACCTGAGGATACCTATTTTAATGTTACTTTCCTAGATTATGATTCTAGTTTTCTATATAAAGGCCAAGTCAAAAAAGGCGAAGATGCTGTATATAAAGGTGCTATCCCAGCTAGAGAAGACTCTGAAACATGTTCCTATTCCTTTACTGGTTGGAACAAATCATTAAAGAATATCCAAGAAGATACTTATTTCATTGCTCGGTATAGTGAAACTTACAATAACTTAACTGTAACCTTCGTTAATTATGACAATACGGTTTTAGCTACTGCAAGTGTCAAATATGGAGGGACTGCTGTTTATCCTATTAAATTTTTACCTACTAGAGCTAGTACTGATCAATATAGGTATACCTTTAGCGGCTGGGATAAGCCTTTAACCAACATCACTGCTAATACTACCTTCACTGCCCAATATACTTCTTCCTTCAATCAGGTAACAGCAACATTTGTTAACTATGATGGAACAAAGCTTTTTACTGCCTCAGTAAATTATGGCAGTACCGTAATTTATTCAGGTATTGCTCCTACTAGAGAAAAGACTGCTCAATATACCTTTACCTTTAAAGGCTGGGATAAGCCTTTAACCAACATCACTTCAAATACTACCTTTACTGCTCAATATATATCTACAGTTAATCAATATACTGTTACTTTCCTTAACTACGATGGCATTAAATTAGATACTTGCACTGTTGACTATAATGGTACAGCCACCTATTCAGGAGAGACTCCTACTCGACCGGATTCTAATAGTCTCTCTTATACCTTTAAGGGATGGAATAAGACTCTTACTAATATTCAAAGTTCCTTCTCAACAACGGCAACTTATAATCAGACCGAATTAGTAACATCTGAAGGATTAAGCTACATTTATTCAACTAACACTAATTCTTATCGTGTTTCCGGATTTGATAATTCCCATCCTTATCTAGAGATTCCTTCGACTTATAATGATGGAACTAATGGAGAACATCCAGTTACTTTAATTGGAACCGGCGTATTTAAGAATACTACAATTAAATCAATCAAAATTCCGGATAGTATAACTAGTTTAGAAAACGAATGCTTTTATCATTGCTTCTCACTAACCTCTGTGACTATCCCAAGCAGCGTAACAAGTTTAGGGAATTCGTGCTTTTATTATTGCACATCACTAAAATCAATAATTATCCCAAACAGCGTGACGAGTTTAGGTAATTGGTGCTTTTATTATTGCACCTCGCTAACCTCAGTTACTATTCCAAGCAGCGTGACGAGTTTAGGTAATTGGTGCTTTTATTATTGCACCTCGCTAACCTCTGTGACTATTCCAAGCAGCATAACGAGTTTAGAAGCCTACTGCTTTGGCTCTTGCTTATCCTTAACTTCAGTGATTATCCCAAACAGAGTAACCAGTTTAGGCCAAGATTGCTTCTCTAATTGCACATCACTAACCTCAGTAACTATCCCAAGCAGCGTAACAAGTTTAGGATACCAATGCTTCTCTAATTGCTCATCACTAACCTCAGTAACTATCCCAACCAGCGTAACAAGTTTAGGTCAAGAATGTTTCTCCGGTTGTTCCAAATTAGCTAGCATCTATAGTGAAGCCACTTCTAAGCCTTCTAATTGGAATTCAACTTGGAAAGATGGCTGTGAATCCGATGTCTACTGGTACAGTGAATCTTCAAACACTGATGGCTCACATTGGCACTATGTCTTAGTCGATGGTGTTAATACTCCGACTGTCTGGAAGAAATAAAATAAATAAAAAGGACTGCCAAACGCAATAAGGCAGCCCTTTTTGTTTCATATAATCGAATATTAGAACGTCAAAGTATCAATCTTATCTAACAGTTCATTAAGCTCAGAGATATAATGATCAACCATCTTCTTACCTTCCTCATTATCAAGGCCGATTCTTCTTACCGTTCTTCTGATGATTCTGGTATAACCAATGATTCTTCCTTTATCAATAACATTCTGAATCTTATCCTTATCATCCGTTCCTAAATAAAGAGCCATGGATCTATAGAAGAACTCTTTAGCTAACTCATAAGGAAGACCCATGAAGTCAGTAGTCTTCTGATGATCAAGTTCACCAAAGCCCATAAAAGCCAAATACATAGAAGCAAACTCAAAGGTCGGATAACCAACAGAAAGAGTATCCATATCAATCAAAAGGACCTCTCCATTCTGAAGCATAACATTCTTAGTATGATAGTCGCCATGAATCATCGTATCAGTTTCCGGAATATCATTCATCAACTTATAAAGCTTCTCATATTTAGCAGGTTCTAAATAGTCTTTTAAGAACTTTGTCCAGTTAAGGCCGACTTCCTTCATATCAGGCATATCGTCCTTCTTGACATGAGTAGAATGAATTCTCTTTAAGAGATCAACATACATCTCGATGCATTCATCCATCTTTGAAGGGTCAGCATTAATGATCTTACTGAAGGACTTAGCATTGAGAAGCTCAAAAACTGAGCCATATGTTTAGTCAACCTTAACAACATCATAAGGAATGGCAGTAGGAATACCAAGAATCAATGCCTTATGGGCTAAATCAGTTTCACGTTTGATATCAGGTAAACTGTCTTTATTTCGATAAACCTTAATAATGGTGTCAGGGTCAATACGGTAAACGACACCGTTTGAGCCTTGGCCAATGACTTCGCAGCCATCAATTGAGATCTTTCTAAAGGCTTTCTCGATAGGAAGCATATCAGTAAAGCCAGTCATCTGAAAAACATCATAGACATCCTTAGGGACTTCAACAATCTTTAGTTCGGGATGATCTTTTAAGAGTCTTAAGATGATTCGTAATCCTGCTGAAGAAATGTATTCTAACTGAGAGGCATTGATAATTAGTTTCTTCCCCGCAAACTCATCCTTCTTACTATTGATGAATTCCTCAACTGTCGGAGCATTAGCCGAATCAATGTGTCCTTTAAAATTAAGAATGTAGTTATCGTTAGACTGTGAGCAAATTATGTTATCCATGTTTGCTATCCTTTCTTTTCTTAATACTTCTTAGTAAGCATAATAAGATTAGTATCGTTGTTCTTAACCTGATAGGTGAAAGTATCGACTGACTTTTTAACAATCAGCAATCCTAGTCCGCCGATTTTTCTTTCTTCAGCCTTCAAGGTAATATCAGGAGCATCAGTTTTAGTGACATCAAAGAGTTCTCCTTGGTATTCTAAGTCAAGATTAATTTCATTATTGGAAACGGCCACTTTCATTGTCATGTCAGGGCTTTTTGAGTAGTTTACTACATTAGAAAACAATTCATCTAGGACAACATACATAGAATTAATAACACTGTTTGGTACATCGTTGTTTTTGAGGATACTTTCCATAAAGTCAGAGAACTTTTCAAGGTTTTCAGTCTTAGTTTCAAGAGTCAGAGCATTGCTTTGCAGATTGACATTCAATAGGAGCATCGTAATATCATCAGACTGATCAGCTTTCCCTCTGAATTCAATCAAAGACTTCTCAATATCATTAACTAAGCCATCAGGAGTGACATCGCTCTTCTCTTTAGAGACTAAATCAAGAAGCCTATCTTCTCCAAAGGACTTTTGCTCGGAATTCATAGCTTCAGTAACACCATCGGTATAAAGAAGAATCTTGTCTCCTGCTTTTAGATAAGTGGAATATTCTCGATACTTCATGTTAGGAGTTCCAGCTAAAATGAAGCCAGAGACATTCTTAAGATGGTAGTAGCCGCCATTTCCTTGTTTAATCAGTGGCGGATTGTGTCCACCGTTAGCATAGGTCAGTTTACCAGTTGATATCTCATAGACGCCAAGCCAAACTGTCACAAACATACTCTCCTTATTGCCTTCGCATAATTCTTTATTGGCTTTAGTCAAAACTTGACAAGGAGAAAGACCGGCCTGAGCATCGTTTTTAAGAATGGTCTTAGAAATAACCATAAACAAGGCAGCCGGAACGCCCTTACCGGAGACATCGCCGATTAGAATAGCAAAGTGGTCGCTATCGACAAAGAAGAAATCATAGAAGTCGCCGCCTACTTCCTTAGCAGGAGTCATCTTAGCGGCAAGAGAAAATTCTTTTCTCCCTGGAAAATCCGGGAAGATAGCCGGAAGCATATCGTTTTGAATACTGTTAGCAATATTCAGCTCAGATGATATCTGTCTTTCATGCTCTTCAGTCTTCTGAAATGAATGAACAACATCAATGCAGAAAGTAATAATAAAGGCACCAAAGGCATTAGCTAAAATCATGGGTAAGGAGACTTCCTTAATAATCGCTACTGCGGCATCTAATCCTGATACTCCAAGGTAGAAGAAGAAGACTAGCAGCAGATGGAAGATTTCCATGCAGCAGCCAATAATCAAAGACCATAAAGAGCGGAACTTCTTAGCTTTCTTGAAAGGCTTCTCTAAGAATCCGCAGACAACGCCGATTACTAAAGTAGAAATTGAACAAGGAATAGAGCTTCCCACTAATAAGTAAGGAAGTCCGCTTAATAATCGATATAACCCAGCTATTAAGCCAGCTATAGGTCCACCTATGCATCCAGCTAGCATCGGTCCGACATCTCTAACAGGGATAACGACCCCGTTTTCCATAGCCGAACCGGAGACAGTAGCATAAATACCAAATAGACCTCAGACAATGCCAAGGAAGAGAATTCTTTTCCATCGGCTATCATCGCCACGGATCTTGGCTAAATGATGTGACCCTTCAATCAAAAAAGCTACCACGCGCATCACAGCAATGGTGCCGATTAAGCTAACAATCACTTGGCCGATATTCATAAAGGTTCCTTTTTATCCATTAAGACAAAACCACAAAAGAATCGAAGCCGGTCATCTCAAAGACTTCCCTGACCTCTTTTTTAGCATTATAGATAGTGACTTTCTTATCTTCGCCAACACTTTTACATACTAGGAGGATGACTCTTAATCACGCACTAGAAATATAGTCAAGCTTAGAAAAATCAAAAACCACCGTTTTAGGAGGGTTCTGCAAATCTTTCTTAAGGCCAGCTTCAAATGCCGGAGCAGTTTCCGTATTGATGCTACCTTCAACCTCTACCTGTAGTTCATCACTAACTCTCTTAGTTAATACTTTAATAGATAATTCCTATATATATAGGATTTTAGAAGATTTTAAGCATTAAAGCAATGTTTGGCTAAAATCCTTTCAATGATAAATAGGGGTTTTATCTAAAAAATAATTTTTTTGCTAGAACAAGACAATTAATAGTGGTTTATACCCTTTTTGATTTAAAGAATCTTAATATGATTTCTAAAGCTGATACCTTCTTGCTAATAGATTAAAAGGCTTTTAAAATAAGGACAGGAAAAAGAAAAATGAGTGATTCACTAAGCTTAATGATTATTGATGTCTTTGTCAGAAAAGAAGACTATAAGAAGCTTTTGGATTTAGATTTAAATAGACTTCAGTCAAGTCTAGAAAGAACCCTAATAGCAGATGATCCTAACTGTGAAGTAGAAGTAGTCTTAAGGATTGAGCCAGTTGTCTCTTTAAAGAACACCATTGAAGTTAAGTTTGCTACCATCAATAAAAGAACTGACTACATCAATGATACGGATGCCTGTGAACAGTTAAGAGCTTTCTTATTAAGTAAACTACCAATCAAGATCAACGATATCTCCTTCAAACAGGAAAATAGCGGCAGTAATTTTACTTTTTCCAAAGAAAACTAAAAGAAAGAAGCAAACATGAAAGTAATCAGTAAACAAAGAAATTCCCGGATGTGCATTATCTGCGGGATGGATAATCCTCTCGGGGTTAAAGCTCCCTTCTACAATATGGAAGATAAAAGCGTCATGACTGTCTTCTCCTTCAGGAAAGAACATCAGTCCTATCCTTTAAGGACTCATGGCGGAATGATAACCGCTATGCTAGATGAGCTTGGCATGCGGGCAGTCTGGGTAAGGGATGAAAGCATCTTAGGTGTCACTATGGATATCAGCGTCAGATTCAGAAAGCCTGTCCCTTATGATGAAAAGCTGATAGGAAAAGGGCAGATTACTTTTGAGAACAGTATGTTTGTAAAAAGCCTAGCTACAATATCTAACGAAAAGGGTGAGGTCTTAGCGGAAGCGGATATCAAATACATCAAAAGAAAAGTCGATCAAATAGCTACAGGTATGGATGAGCATAGTGAAATGTGCTATTTAATCAATGACGACATTAAGGAAATAAATTTAGATAGCAAATAAAGTCAAAGAAAACAGCTTTAATATAAACGAAAAGGCAGTCGGATTATTCCGACTGCTTTTCTTTATCTTTTCTTTCTTCTCTCTTATCTTTCAGTTTATCAATTAGAAGCTTTTTTTCATCGCTTTCATCTTCAGCGGGGTAAGCTTTCACCATAACCAGAGCCACTGTATACTCGGTTACTTTCAAAACTTTGAATTCGAGGTTTTCAAATTTGAAGGAATCGCCGACTTTAGCAAAACGGCCTAGTTGGTTAAGAATGAAGCCAGAGACAGTCGAATAATCATCGCTCAATTTATCGGGGTCGATATTGAAGTGATTCATGAAGTCATCAATGTTTAGAGGTCCATCGACTAGGTAGGTATCCTTTTCCTTTAAGGGCTGAATATAAAGCATCGGCTCATCGACTTCATCCCACATATCACCGACTAATTCCTCTAAGATATCTTCCATCGTGATGATGCCTTCAGTACCGCCGTATTCATCTTTGACAATAGCGATATGATGACGGCTGGCTTTCATCAGCTCTAAAGCTGAAGAGATCATCATAGTTCTAGGAACTGAAACAATCGGAAGAGTCAGCTTATAGACTTCCGGATTTTTGCCTTGAACTAATACTCTTAATAGGTTTTTAACAGGTATATAGCCAATCACATGGTCAAGGTTTTCCTTGTAAACTACAATTCGGCTATGTTTGAAGCAGTCCTTATCTTTTAAGAACTCGTCAAACGAGGTTTCAATATCATAGCCAAAGACTCTAATTCGGGGAGTCATAATCTCATAGCAGCTAGTTTCCTTAAAATCAATGGAGCGATGAAGCAATTTACTTTGATTGGAATCAATGATGCCTTCCTTCTTAATCTCATCGACCATGGTTTCTAGCTCGGGATCAGAGGCAACCTGGCTTTCAGGTCCCGCTTTTTCGGCCAATTTAGAAGTAGTCTTAGAAACTAAAAGGTTAATAGGATAGACAATCGGCAAGAAGAGATACCTAAAGAAAGTCATAATATAAGCACTATGTCTGCTGATAGAATAAGAAAGCATATTTCCGATAGCCTTCGGTAAGATTTCGCCAAAGATTAAAAGAATGATCAAAAGAATAAGAGAAGATAAAGTCGCATAGTAGTCTCCAACCACAGGCTGTAATAAGTCTTTCCCTAATAGAGAAGCTAAAGAAGAAGCTAGAACATTAACAAAGTCATTTCCGAATAAGACAGTAGCTATGGTTTCATCATAGTTCTTAGCATAATTCAAAGCCTTGATAGACTTCTTATCTCCTTTAGAGGCTTCTCTTTCAAGCCGAGCTACTTTAACAGAAGAATAAACCATATCAAGCATAGAGAAAAGAGCGCTTAAGACAAGGCAGATGATGATAACTATTAAATAAACGATATCTTGGCTATTCATTAGTTCTGCCCCGCATTCTGAATACTGCCTTTTTCACTGATGGGTCCCACCAATTCTTCCAGGACATCTTCGCTAGTGATCATTCCTAATAGATGCTTGTCTTTGTAGACTAAGGCAATCTGAGTATGATAGCTTCTAAAGCCATCAAGGACATCATCCATCATGATGGAAGGTGAAACAATATAAGGCTTCTCTAAGGAAGAAGTGACAGAGACATTAGGATTTCTTAAATAGTCAGCCAGATACTTCTTCACAATAAGAATTCCGACAATATTGTCTTTATCCTGATAATACATAGGAATACGGGAATAATTAGTGGTCATCAGAATATCAATCAGCTGTCTATTAGTTAACCCTTTTAAGTCGATCTCCAGCATCTTTTCTTTCGGAGTCAGTACTTCTTTTACTGAGGTATCAGTAAAATCAAAAGAATTCTGAATAATATCAGTCTCATTCTCTTCTAATAGTCCGTGCGATTCATTAGTTTCGATAACGGAATTGAAATCAGCTTCCGTAAGTTCCGGTTCTTTCTTGCCTCTAAATACTTTCTTGGT
>ENA-UOOE01000622-UOOE01000622.1-fermentation-metagenome-genome-assembly--contig:-NODE-622-length-33784-cov-4.170121_pt1 | contig 33784 bp, 32 predicted proteins | sample MGYA00245776_ERZ724021 | MGnify/ENA primary metagenome ERZ724021 (study PRJEB28704, sample SAMN03018321) | fermentation metagenome | biome: anthropogenic terrestrial biome; feature: soil; material... | reverse complement strand
GAAGCAGCTTCTTCGGCGGCCTTTTTTGAAGCAGCTTCTTCGGCGGCCTTTTTTGAAGCAGCTTCTTCGGCGGCCTTTTCCGGGTCGCCCCCTTGGTTTCCCCCTAGATTGTCAATTCCATCCGTTTGCTGAGCTCCTGGGCTGGTAATGACCGCGTCTGTATAAATATGGAGGGACGTTTCACACAGAAAAAGAAATGCACAAAAAAACACACTGAAGATGCACAAATACTTTTTCCGTCTGGTCATGTCAAATCCTCCGTCCCCGGCAGTTTTCATCCGCGGCTTTTCCCATCCAAGTGACAATATAACAAGATAATTATATCATATTCCGCCGTCGATGCAAGTTATGGCGGGATTTTTGCCGGTCATACGGTAAATCAGCGTATTTCCGTCGCCAAAGCCGATTCTCCGGCACTCGTAATCAACCGTGGCAAGGCCCCACAGCAGGAGCAGCACAAGGGACGCCGAGAAAAATGAGGCCCAAAAAATCCGGCGGCCCGAAAAATTTTTCATAATTTTACACTTTCTTTTCCGTTTTAGGCAGACCCGTTCAAAATCTGCGCCAGCGACTTGCCAAGCAGAGTTCCGCTGTACTCCGCTTCGTCAAGCGTGTTGGCGTCCGTTCCAACTTCAATCAGCAGGGAGCCGGTCGTCATATGCTCATTGTAACGCCGCGCACAGAAATCGAGCGGCCGCGCAAGGCCGGGGCAGGAATTGGTGACCTGTTTTTGCAGACGGAGAGCAAGACGGAGGTTTTGCTCCCAGTTGGGGAAGCCAAGCGAGCCGTCGTCATCGCATCCGGCGAGAATCATGAGCTGCGCCGCTTTTTTCCCATTCACAAGTACAACCGGTTTTAACTCCGTGCCATCGGTACGGTGCATTGCATCGCGGTGAATATCAAGAGTTACGCGAATGGACGGGTATGCCTTCAGGTCTTTCGTCATAGTTGCCTGTGAGCGGCCATAGGAGCCGTCATAAGCGGGGTAGTCATGGGCAGTCTTGTCATGGAGGGTTTTAATTCCAGCACTTTCCAGCACTGCCGCGATTTTGTCGCCGACTGCGCAGACGGTTTTCGTCAGGTCGGTTGACCGGGCAACACCATAGCACTCCGTTGTATGGGTGTGGTAAATCAGCACCTGAGGGGAAGAACTGTTCCGCTGGATCTGAAAAGGCAGCTTTTTGGCAAGCTCATTTACAAAGTCAATCGACGTGTGCTTTTCCGTGCTGTTTTTTACCCAGAAATTCCCGACCTTCGTCCCGCTGTTTCCAATCGTCAGCTCCAGGGTTTTCCCGTTTTGTGTCTGGGAAACGGCAGACGCGGACGTAGAAGAAGAGGCAGACTGTGAAGTGGAAGATGCGGGGACACCGGAAGAAGTCGTCCTATCCGGTGTTCCCGCCCCGGACGGCGCTGTGGCAGACGGCGTTTTCCTGTTGGAGGAAACCGTGTCGTCGTCTTCCTCATGGAAAAGAGCATCCGCATTCCCTGCCGGCAGAATAAACCCCGCAGCAGCGTCCGCGGCTTTCTGCCCTGCTCCGGCCGGAATACGCATTCCAACACAAACGACACCGGCCACCGCCAACAACGCTGTCATCAGCCCGGCGGCTTTCCGCGCAAATCCCTTCATACTCTTCCTCCCTTTCCCGATAGGACTTCTTCTATACTTATGAGGACGAGCAAAATTTCATGCAGCGGCAGAAAAGCATTTTCCCAACTTGACAGATTCCAATGTTTCGACGCAAAGATAACTTGAGAAATTTTATCCGGCATCTTTTAAAGGGGGCCCGCAGGTCAGGTCAGTTCTTCATATTCTTCAATGGAAAGGGTTGGATTGAGTGCACGGTTGATGCCCATTGCAAGAAGATGGGCGCCGCGGCGGATAATGAGATCAATTTCCCGGGGAGTAACCATCATGGGCGCGGAGCGCGGCTGGGCAGGGGCAGGATTTCCAGCTCCGGAGAGGCCGCACACAAAGGTGGAGGCGTCAACAACGGTCGGGATGCCAAGGCTGATAACGGGTACGCCGAGCGTTTCTTCATCAATGCGGGGACGGGAGTTCCCGACACCGGCGCCGGGCGAGATGCCGCCTGAGCAGAGCTGCACCGTGCAGCCCAGACGAGAAGGGCTCCGCGCAGCGAGGGCATCCACAGCAACGACAGCGGCGGGTTTCAGCGTACGGACCAGGGCGGAAAGGACCTCAAAAGCCTCCATGCCTGTACAGCCAAGCACACCGGGGCTTGAAACGGAAACAGGCCGCAGCCCGTCAAGGCCCGTTACCCGCGCAAGTTCTCCACGGATATGCCGTGTTGCAAGCACACGGTCCGCCGTAAGCGGCCCCAGTGCATCCGGCGTCACAGCCCGGTTGCCGAGCCCTGCCACAAGTACCGGCCCCTCTTTCGGCAGCAGGCCGGAAAGGTTCCCCGTAAGCAGGTTCAGCAGAGAATCATTTGCGTCAATATGATCGGAAATAGACTGTACCTCCAGCGTAATGTAGCTTTTTCCGTCTTCCGTGATGCGCGTTTCCGTGCAGCCGTCCATTTCACGCTGTACCCGGCTGGAAGGCTTTGAAGAGCGCTCCAGCGCCAAATCCGTGCGAAAAGTCATTTGTGCTCCTTTCCCGGGGCCACACGGCCCCGCAACCGCAGATTTTTCTTGCTTTTTATTGATATCAATGGTATCATATAATATATGACTGCCATATGACTGCCGAAGGAGGTGGAATTATGCCCAACATCAAATCGGCGAAAAAACGTGTGAAGGTAACCGCAGTGAAAACCGGCAACAACAAAACCGCTTCCACGGAACTGAAAACCGAGATCAAAAAGGCTGTCGCCGCCATCGACGCAAATGACGAAAAGAAGGCCGATACGGTAAAAGCCGCTGTCAAGAAAATCGACCAGGCCACCGTAAAAGGAATCCTGCACAAGAACAATGCAGCGCGGAAAAAATCTTCCCTTGTCCGTAAGCTGAATGGTAAGGCGTAACGGAAAAGCAGAGCTTTCGGGCCCTGCTTTTTTTGCATTCCCGGGAGCCGCTTCTGCTTTTTTCGCCTGCTTTCGACGGGAGAAGCATCCCTCTTCCCGTTGACAATTCCGCACGAAACGTTTATCATAGAATCAAATCGATTAGTCTACCGTGGATTTCATGAAAAACGGGGGTGTCCGGTTTTGAAAAATTCAAATAAGATTTATATTTGGGTCGCGGTTTTTTCCGCCATTGCCGCAGTTGTTTCCATCGCAGTTTCGGCCGTCCTGTTCTTTGAGAAGAAAAAGAAGGATGAGGAAGACCTTGAACATTACCTTGACTGCTCGATCCAGTGACGTGGACTGCTCTGTAAAAAGAGTACGGACAGGCTGAAAATGCCTGTCCGCTTTTTTGTTTCGGCCCATAAACCGGTGCCCCCGCTTTTCAGCGGGCCTTCATCGCGCGGTAGCGGCGGTACAAAAACTTTACAGCCTGCCACAGCAGTGTGTAAAGGATATTCCCATTCATCAGGCGGTACAGCAGCCATGCATACCCGGCCCATTTCCAGCCTTTCCGGGTAGCGCGGAAAACAAGCTTAGCTCTTGTCTCCTGGTTTTGAAAAAAGCGCGGCCAGATAGCCGAAAAACACCGCCGCCGCAATCCCGGCAGCGCCTGCGGTCAGGCCGCCTGAAAATGCTCCAAGCAGCCCCTTCTGGCTTACGGCTTCCTGTGTACCCTTTGCCATCAGATAGCCAAATCCCGTAAGGGGTACGCTTGCGCCCGCACCTGCAAACTTGACGAGCGGCTCGTAGACACCAATCGCACCGAACAAAACCCCTGCCGTGACAAATGAAACGAGAATGCGTGCCGGTGTCAGCTTCGTGAAATCCAGCAGGAGCTGCCCTATAACGCAGATTGCCCCGCCGACCACAAAAGCCCGCAGATATTCCACGATTCCATCACCTCAAGCTTATTTTCGCCGTGCATGGCGCCTTCTATACATAAATAGGAAAAAAGGGCACCACTTTTCGGGGGAAAAATTCTGTAAAAGCTTTGTGCCATTGCCCCGCAGAACCCTCAGCAAGACACGGAAAGGCTCCGGAAATCTGATTTCCGGAGCCTTTCTTTACCCGGGACAGCGGGGAAAAAATCAATCAGCCGTTTTTCTTAATAAAAATCCAGTTGTCATGGCACATGTCGTCAAGGTTATACTTAGCTTTCCAGCCAAGTTCCTTTTCCGCACGTGTGCAGTCCGCATAGCAGGTGGCAATATCGCCGGAACGGCGGCTTTCAATTTTGTAGGGAATTTTTACACCGCTTACACGCTCAAAAGCGTGTACAACGTCAAGGACAGAACTGCCTTTGCCGGTGCCGAGGTTAAAGGCACGGGCGCCGTCCAGTTCATCAATATGCTCAAGCGCCTTGATGTGTCCGGCTGCAAGGTCACAGACATGGATATAGTCGCGGACACCGGTACCGTCGTGCGTTGGATAGTCGTCGCCGAAGATATGAAGCTCCGGCAGCTTGCCGATGGCAACTTTCATGATATAAGGCATCAGGTTGTTCGGGATGCCGTTCGGGTTTTCTCCGATGAGGCCGCTCCTGTGTGCACCGATCGGGTTAAAATAGCGCAGCAGTGCAACTTTCATATCCTTGTCGGCATGGCAGACGTCTTTGAGAATCTGCTCAATCATCAGCTTTGTAGTCCCGTAGGGATTTGTTGTGGAAAGCGGCATATCCTCGGTAAACGGGGCTTTGTTGTGCATCCCATAGACCGTTGCAGAGGAACTGAAAACCAAGCGCTTCACACCGTATTTCCGCATCAGGCGGAGCAGGTTGAGTGTGCCGGTAAGGTTGTTGTGGTAATACTCAAGGGGCTTTTCCACGGATTCGCCGACGGCTTTCAGGCCCGCAAAGTGAATTACTGCATCAATCTTGTTTTCCTGGAAGATTTTTTCAAAGGAATCATAGTCAAGCATATCGCAGCGGTAGACTGGGAACTTTTTGCCTGTGATTTTTTCCACCCTGCTGATGACCTCGGGTGAAGAGTTGCAGTAATTGTCCATAACGACGACACCATAGCCGTTCTGGAGGAGTTCCACGCAGGTATGGGAGCCGATGTACCCGGCCCCTCCGGTAACTAAAACATTCATAGCTTTATTTCTCCTTTCGCGCAAGAAAACGCTTGTAGGCCTGACGAAGTTCTTCCGCCGTCTGCTCAGGGCAGGTTGGATTGCAGGCCGCCCATGCGCCCGTTTCGCTGGAAGCGTTGAATTTCTGCTTCGTAGCGCTTCTCATTGGCGGGTAAAACTCAATATGGAAGTGAAAGTCCTTGGAATAATCGCCGCTGTTGACCGGTGCATTGTGCATGCACATCATATAGGGGAATTTATAGCCAAAGAGGCTGTCGAGCATCCCGGCGGTATCTCGGACGGTAAGGCCGAGGGAGGCGCGTTCCTCCGGTGTGAAATCGGTGATGTACTGTTTGTGTGCGTTGGACTGAATATAGACCCCGTAGGGATAAGCTGAGAAAAACGGAAGAAAAACGGTGAAGTCCTTGTTCTCAAAAATGATGCGCTTTTTCTCCTTTTTCTCATTTGTCAGATAGTCGCACCAGAGGCAGTGCCCCGTCTTTTTATAATACTCTTTTGCGGAAGCCGTCTCAAGCTGAAGCTTTTTGGGCAGAAACGGGTAGCCGTAAATCTGTCCGTGCGGATGGGGCATTGTTACGCCGACGACGTCGCCGCGGTTTTCAAAAATAAAGATATATTTGATTTTTGGATCGGCGCGAAGGGTGTCAAAACGCTGGCACCAGAGGTCCGCAAGCTTTTTCATGTGCTCATTGGACAGTTCGGGCAGTGTGACCGTATGTTCTGACGAATAGAGAATCACTTCGCATTTGCCGTAGCAGGGCTGCACTTTAAAGAAATCTGTTGCTACATCGTCCGGCTTGGGCGGGTCCTGGCGCAGTGCCGGAAAATCATTGTCATACTCCATGACTTCATAGTCCGGCACATTGCCGGACGAAGGACAAAACGGACACCAGTCCTTCGGCATCTGCGGCCGGTTCTGCCGGTTCGATGCCACCATGGTCCAGTCCTGAATGAATGGATCCCATCTTAATTCTGCCATAATTCCTCTTTCTCCTTTTTCCGGCCTTTTGAAAAAGGCCTTAGCGAAAACTTTATGAAAAGAATCTGGCTTTAACTTTCTCCCGGAAGTCCTTCTGTAAGAAAGGGACGAATTTTGCTTTTTATGGGATTGGGTTTTAAGTTAGCTTTGCAGGCAAGCAAGATTAAAGTCCTTTTTCTCCGTCTTTTTCCTGAAGGAAAAAAATAATTAAAGGATACGGATGCCGCCGACAGGGCGGATGGAGAGAGGCCGACAGCTTCCCTTGCCGAAGACACTTTCCATCCGGGAAGCAAACTCCGGGAAGATGTCCTTAGGGACATAGGCCTGCACCGTACCGGCAAAGCCGCCCCCATGAACACGCCATGCGCCGCCGTGCGGGGCAAGGTAATGCTCGCAGAGCGCAAGGGCCAGCGGGACACCCTGTTCCTGCGGGTGGGAAGAAGAGTAGGTGTTTTGCAGATACTCAAAGGAAGAACGCCCGCTTGCAATGACGAGCTGTTTAAAGGATTCAAAATCGTTTGCTCGGAGTGCCGCGGCTTCTTCCAGCACACGTGCGTTTTCCGAGAAAAAGTGGATTGCGCGCAGAACGGCACGGTCGCCTGCGGCAGTACGCACAGCGGGAATCCGGGAATAAAACTCTGCCTCATCCACCTGGGAAAGGATCTTCTTGCCAAAGCATGACGCCGCTTTTTTCATTTCGGCAGGGATGGCTGCATAATCCGGTGTCAGGTCGGAGTGGTTGCCTTTTGTGTCAATCATGCAGAGGCAGTAGCCGCAGCCTGCAAAATTAAATGGGATTTTTTCCGCCCGCGGATTTTCAGCATCAGAGAAATCAATCAGCGCAAATCCACCGATTGCACTGGAAGCCTGGTCCATAAGGCCGCTCGGTTTGCCAAAATATTCATTCTCTGCGTACTGCCCAAGCTGCGCCACAGCGAGCGGCGGCAACTCATCCCGGCAGAAAAGGCTGTTGAGTGCAGTGCCAATAAGTACCTCGAACGCAGCCGAAGACGAAAGCCCCGAACCGGTCAGCACGTCGGAGGTCGTGTAGGCGTCAAACCCGCCGATTTTATAGCCGCGGTCCGAAAATCCTTTGCAGAGGCCGCGCAGGAGGGAAATGGATTTCCCCTCTTCTTCCGGCTTCTTCTGGAGGTCGTCGGAAAAAAGCGCATCTTCTGTGAAGCCGTGGGATTTAACACGGATTTTCCCGTTTGCAGAACGTGCAGTGACGGCAATGGCGTCCAGGTCAACACCGGCAGCAAGCACACGCCCGCCCTGATGGTCGGTATGGTTCCCGCCGATTTCCGTGCGCCCCGGTGCGCTGAAAACCGCGATATCCCGGTTTCCCCCGTAAATATTCTCAAACTGCCCGATTGCTCCGGCAATCCGCTCCGCCTGTTTTGCGGCGCCCTGTTCCCCGCAGACATAAAGCTGTTCCAGCTTTACCAGAAAGTCTTTGCTTTGAATCTTCTCCTTTGCCTCCAACGGCAGCATGACAATCCCTCCGCTCCGGCGCCAGGCCTTTCATGATACCGGGTGCCTTTTCTTAATCTTTGTTCCTGCCTGTAGCTTTTCTATAGTCATTGTAGTCCGGACGGCAGTGCCGCGCAATCGACGATAGTATCAGTTATATGGATATTTGTTGCATAAGCCAAAATAGAATATTTTTTCCGCTCTGTGGAACGATAGTTTCGTGAATTCCAAGGCCTTTTCTCCGGGACGGGAAAACAATTTTAAATCTGGGGGCGGTTATCCATGGATAAAGGGGGATTTGGCAGCTCCAGGCTGCCTTCGGCAGACCTTGAGGCAAATATCCGTTACTTAAGGGAAAATGTCTTTTCGGAAGACGATACCATGCGGTTCCGGAAGCTTACAAACCAGACAAACCCAAACCTGAAGTTCTGTTTAATTTATGCCGACGGCATGATTAATAACAAGATTATCAACGATGATATTGTGCGCCCGCTGATTGAGTATCAATTCCCCAAGGAAACCGGAGACCTGGCAGAATACGTGATGGACCGGGTTGTGTGCTCGAACGACGTTGAAAAGACGCCGGAGATGGAAAAAATTGTGCAGGCTGCGGTTTACGGCGATACCGTGCTGCTTGCCGGCGGCTGTGACGAAGCCCTGCTTTTCAGCACAAAGAATTTTCCGACGCGCGCCATCAGCGAACCGGAAAGCGAGCGGGTTCTCCGCGGCCCGCGCGAGGGTTTTAACGAGTCGCTCCTCATGAACCTTTCGATGCTCCGCAGGCGTCTGCGCACGCCGGACCTCAAGCTGCGCTTTCTTACTTTCGGTCGGCGGACACGCACCAAGGCGTGCCTGTGCTATCTTGCGAGTGTTGTAAACCGCCCCGTACTGCGCGAAATGGAACGCCGCCTTGCAAAAATAGATATTGACGGCGTGCTGGACACCGAATACCTTGTGGAGTTGATCCGCGACAAGCGGTGGGCCTGCCTTGACACAATCGGCACCACCGAGCGGCCGGATGTGGTGGCAGCAAAGCTCCTGGAAGGGCGTGTGGCGCTTCTGCTGGACGGCACGCCGCAGGCAATTACCGCGCCTTACCTGTTTATTGAAAGTTTCCAGAGCGACGAAGATTATTACCTCAATTTCTACTTTGCCTCAATCGGGCGCATCCTGCGCGTCATGGCCTTCTATATTTCCGCCATGTTCCCGGCTGTCTATATCGCTTTGGTGAACTACCACCCGGAAATCCTTCCAACGCCGCTGCTTATCAGTTTCATACAGGCGCGGCAGGGCGTGCCGTTCCCCTCGGTGCTGGAGATGCTTTTCATGCTTTTTGTGTTTGAAATGCTCCGCGAGTCCGGCGCGCGAATGCCGGGCCTCATGGGGCAGACGCTCAGCATCGTAGGTGCCCTTGTCATCGGGCAGGCGACTGTACAGGCAAAACTTATCAGCGCACCGATTATTGTCATTGTAGCGCTTGCCGGAATCACCGGGCTGATGAATCCAAAAATCAAAGGGTTTACCATTGTAGTGCGCATAATCATGCTTGCACTTGTAACAATCCTTGGCCTTTACGGGTTCCTCTACGGGAATCTCGCGCTGCTTGTACTGCTTTTCAATTTGCAGTCGTTCGGCGTACCCCTCCTTTCCAATGATTCACACCATACTTCGCAGAAGTGGAAAGATACCGTTGTCCGCGATCCCTGGTGGAAGATGATCCGCAGGCCGGAACACCTATCCCGCAACCGGGTGCGCCAGAAGCAGGATGGTACCGGAAAATGAGAATATTCCGGCGTATTATTGCCTCGGCGCTTGCTGTGACAGTTATGCTGACGTTTTCCGGCTGCTGGGACTACCATGAAGTAGAGAGCCTTTTCATCGTCTGCGGCATGGCAGTTGACAAGGGCACCACAGGGCATAAATACCGCCTGACTCTGGAAATGCTGAACCTTTCAGGCGGCAACGGCACCAATGGCAACCAGAAGGCAGAACTTATTTCTGCAGAAGGTGACACAATCGCAGATGCGGCGGCAAATGCCTCTCTGCTTTCAGAAAACGAGCTTTATTTCAGCGACTGCAAGATTACCATTTTCAGCCGTGAGATTGCGGAGGAAGGGCTTACGTCTGTGCTGGACTGGCTTAACCGGGACCCGCAGCCACGTTTTACCATGCAGCTGTATGTTTCCACGGCGGAGACGGCCGCGGAGCTCCTCGAGCCGGAAGCAAAAACAGAAGGTGCAATATCGCCCCGTGTTTCCGAAGCAATAGACCAGGCCGCCTCCGTAGGCAGGAGCCAGAAAGTCTGTGTTTACCAGGCGGACGACGTCCTTCTCGGCGAAGGAAAAGACCTGACGCTGCCTTGCCTGGAACGGGAATCCTCAGCGGAAGGCGTGTCCAAGACGGCAATCGACGGGACAGCAGTATTCCAGGGCGATAAGCTTGTCGGCTGGCGGGATGAAAAACAGACGCGCGTGGACGTATTCCTCACTTCGCGTGTGAAGCTGGGGCAGCTTGTGGTAGGCATCAACCCCAGTGACCGCGAGATTGCCCTTCAGGTTCGGGACAGCAACACAAAAATTAAACCCGTTTTTGGCAATCACAATCAACTGTCTATGAACATTTTCGTTGAAGCAAACTGCACCTTTGACGAAGAAAACACGACCCGCAACCTTCTTGCCGATCTTGGGGAAAAGGGCATTGAAAATCTGGCTGAGAAAGCAATCTGTGCGCGTACAGAACAGGAAATCCACGACGTGCAGGCAGGGCTTGGGTGCGACATCTTCGGCTTTGGCCGCTCTGTTTATAACAGCAATCCCGAGCTTTGGAAAAGCCTGAAGCCGCATTGGCGGGATACTTTCCGCAATGTAAAGGTCAGTATATCGGCAAAAGTCCGCATCGGTAACACCGGCTTTATGTACCCGAAAGGAAAACAGCAGTGAGATAAAAAACATCAACCATGTCATCATTTCCCTTTTAATGGTGGCAATTTTTGTGGCAGTAGACCTTGTGCCGCAGCTCCGCGACAAGGACCGCGAAAAGCCGGCCGTCTGGTTCGCGGCCTGCGTTTATGCACTGGCACTTGCCATTGACCTGATGCTGGGGTTCGGCGTGCAGTTTGATTTGGAAAAGGCGGTATTTCAGGTGCTTCAGCCGTTGCTCCACTTCCTTGGAGGTGAATCGTCGTGAAAAAAATATCCGGCAGCCAGCTTTCGGCACTGGTAGCGCTGCAGATTACCGGAAGCTCGATTGCGCTTGGCAGCGGTGACGACGCCATGCAGGATTCGTGGATTGCGGCACTTTTTGCCGTGGTAATAGCCGTGCCGGTGATGTGGATGTATGCGTCCATCCTCCGCCTTTCCCCCGGGCGGAGCTATTTTGGCATTGCAGAGGAGACTTTTGGAAAAGTCGGAGGGAAAATCTTCACTGGACTTTATATTTGCTATGCGGTTTTTCTCGGTGCACAGGTTTTTCGTGTGTTGGACGAATTTATCCAGCTTGTCAACCTGCCAAGGACACCTCAGGTCATTATCCTTGCGTTTTCTGTACCGCTCGTAGCTGTGCAGATCCGCTGCGGCCCGAAAAATGTTGCAAGCTGTGCCAAGTTTCTTCTGCCGATTATACTGATCTTTTTAGGGATTATGTTCATCCTGGGCCTGCCTTTCATGGACCCCCAAAATATCCGTCCGGTTTTTGGCGCAGGCACCAAAGCCATTATGACCGGCGCGTTTTACAATTTTTCACTTTCCATGGGGGAAACGGTACTGTGCCTGCCTTTTTTTGAAGAAACCGAACCTTCTGTAAAGCCATTCCGCATTCTGTTGAACGGGGTTATCCTCGGCGGCATAAACCTTGCCATTATTACCTTCCGGAATCTGCTGCTGCTGGGCGCGCCCGTGTGCCAGATGTACCTTTTCGCTTCTTATGATGCCGTCGGAGTTATTTCAGTAGGTGAATTTATCACGCGGATTTCCGTGCTCATCGGTATTAATATGGTGCTGACCGCAACGTCGAAAATCAGCGTAGCTCTGTACTCTGCTACGGTCGGCGTTTCCAGGATTCTTGGCCTGCATGATACCCTGCGCCCTGCCGCGTCCTGCGCTACGCTGATGGCAGCGCTCAGTTATATCTTGTACAGCACTCTGCTTTCCGGCATGTCAATGCGCAGGTACCTCCCGTTTACCAATATGCCTTTCCAGCTTCTGCTGCCGCTCCTGCTTCTGATATGCGGGAAGATAAAGAAGAAAAATGCAAAAAAGCATGCGAAAGCTCCAGCACCGTTGAAAACAGCAGCCGCACCGGCTAAAAATTAGCTATGTTTTTTAGGACGGGTATGATATAATGAGCTTTGTGTAGAAAATTGAGCAGCCGCTTTTCCGGCGGTGGTTTTCTGAGGTGAAATTCATGAAATCTATCCTGTCCGCCTTTTTTGGCAGTTACAGCAAACGTGAACTTAAACGGATCCGCCCAGTCCAGCAGGCCGTCCTTGGCCGGGAAGAAAAATACCGTGCCATGACCGACGCAGAACTGAAAGCACAGACCCCCGCACTCAAGGAACGCCTTTCCAACGGAGAAACTCTGGACGATGTTCTCCCGGACGCATTTGCTGCCTGCCGGGAAGCCTCTGACCGTGTGCTCGGGATGCGTCATTTCCCCGTGCAGGTTCTGGGCGGCGTCGTGCTGCACCAGGGACGCATTGCAGAGATGAAGACCGGCGAAGGCAAAACACTTGTCGCTACGCTGCCTGCGTACCTGAATGCCCTTGAGGGAAAAGGCGTCCATATTATTACTGTAAATGATTACCTTGCCCGCCGTGACTCTGAGTGGATGGGTAAGGTGTACCGCTACCTTGGCCTTTCTGTGGGCCTTATCGTCCACGACATGGACAGCGCCGGCCGGAAGGCCGCCTACAACGCAGATATCACCTACGGCACCAATAACGAGTTCGGCTTTGACTACCTGCGTGACAACATGGTCATTTATAAGGAAGACAAAGTGCAGCGCGGACACCGCTTTGCGATTGTAGACGAGGTGGACTCCATCCTGATTGATGAAGCCCGCACGCCGCTTATCATCTCCGGCCAAGGCGACCAGTCAACGGAAATGTACCACGTTGCGGATACCTTTTCAAAAAAGCTGCGTTGTGTGAAAGTTGCGGAGCTGGACGACAAGGAAAACAACGATGAGCTTTACAAGGATGCAGACTATATTGTTGACGAAAAGGCAAAAACCGCTACACTTACTCAGAACGGCGTTAAGAAAACCGAGGAGTTTTTCAAAATTTCCAACCTCACGGATGCCGAGAACCTGCCGATTCAGCATTATGTAAACCAGGCCATCAAAGCGCGCGGCGTGATGAAAAAGGATATCGACTACGTCGTGAAAGACGGCCAGGTCATTATTGTCGATGAATTCACAGGCCGCCTCATGTACGGCCGCCGCTACAATGAGGGCCTGCACCAGGCCATTGAGGCAAAGGAAGGCGTAAAGGTCGCCCGCGAAAGCAAAACACTTGCGACGATTACATTCCAAAACTACTTCCGCATGTATGACAAGCTCTCCGGCATGACCGGAACAGCTATGACGGAAGAAGCTGAGTTCCGTGAAATCTATAAGCTTGACGTTGTTGAAATCCCAACCAATAAACCTATGATCCGCAAGGATTTGCCGGATCAGGTCTATAAGACGGAAAAGGCAAAGTTCCGTGCGGTAATCCGCGATATTGAGGAACATCACAAAACAGGCCAGCCGGTGCTTGTTGGCACCATCTCGATTGAAAAATCCGAACAGCTCAGCGCAATGCTCCGGAAAACGGGCATTAAGCATGAGGTGCTGAATGCGAAATTCCACGAAAAAGAAGCACAGATTGTCGCGCAGGCCGGACGCAAGGACGCCGTTACCATTGCAACAAACATGGCAGGCCGCGGCACCGATATTGTGCTCGGTGGCAACCCGGAGTATATGGCAAAAGCCGAGATGCGCCGTCAGGGTGTGTCCGACAGCCTCATTACCGAAGCAGATGCCTACTCGGAAACCGAGGATGCCGACGTTCTTAAAGTGCGCGCCCAGTTCCACAAGCTGGTGGAACAGTACCGTGCCCAGACTCAGAAAGAAGCGGAAGAAGTGAAAGCCGCCGGCGGCCTTTACATCATTGGCACGGAGCGGCATGAGTCCCGCCGCATTGATAACCAGCTCCGCGGGCGCTCTGGACGTCAGGGAGATCCCGGCATGAGCCGTTTCTACATTTCCCTCGAGGATGACCTGATGCGCCTCTTCGGGGGCGAGCGCATCAATACGCTCATGGAACGCCTCAATGTTGACGAAGATACCCCCATTGAGAACAAGATGCTGACAAACACCATTGAGAACGCCCAGAAGAAGATTGAGGGCCGCAACTTTGCAATCCGCAAGAGCGTGCTGCAATTTGATGATGTAATGAACCGTCAGCGCGAGATTATTTACAGCCAGCGCGACCAGGTGCTGAATGGTGAGAATATCAAGGATCAGATTCTGAAAATGATTGACCAGGCCATTGAAACACAGGTGAAGAAGTTCCTGCCCGCCGAAGCGCGCGACGCGTGGAACCTTGCGGGCCTGCGCGACCGTTACATGGGGTGGCTGCTTACGCCGGCCGACCTCGTCTACACAACGGAAGAAAAAGCACGGATTGAGTCTGCCGACGTGCAGAAGGCACTGACCGAAAAGGCGCATGAGCTTTATGAAAAGCGCGAGCAGCAGTTTGGCCCCCAGATTATGCGGGAGCTGGAACGCGTTGTACTCCTTAAGAATGTGGATATCGAGTGGATGGATCATATTGACGCAATGGATGAACTCCAGAAAGGTATCCGCCTTCGTGCTTACGGCCAGCAGGACCCGGTTGTTGAATACCGGGTAGAGGGCTTTGACATGTTTGACGAGATGATTGCAACCATCCGCGAAGACACAGCCCGTATGATGCTGACGGTACAGCTCCGCCGTGCGGAAGAGCCAAAACGGGAACAGGTTGCAAAGCCAACCGGCTCCACCGGGGGCGGGGATTCCGGGCCGGCCAAACGGATGCCGATCCGCAAGAAGAAAAAACCGGGCCGCAATGACCCGTGCCCCTGCGGGAGCGGCAAGAAATATAAGAACTGCTGCGGCCGCAACGCCTGACTTGCCTAAAAAACGCTCCGGGCAGTTTTTCCGTCCGGAGCGTTTCTGTATGTTCTGGCTATTTAGGTACCGGGATCATTTTTGCGGTTTTTCTGCATCATTGTCCCCGCTGCTGTCTTTTACTGAAAAGGGGTCAAGAGGATTTTCGTCATCGTCGGCGGCCTCTTCCTTGTCAGGATCCGGCTCGTCGGGGATTGGCGGTTCGTCAGGCTCCTGCCCGTCTGTAGACGGTTCCTCGGAATCTGCCGGTTTATCCTCGGGCTTTTCACCGCTGTCTGCCGTCGGGCTTGCAGGCTGAGCTGAAACGCAGAGCTCGTCGAGCTTTGCATAGGCACGTGTCAGGCGTGCACCGGCTTTGTCTGCTGCAGCGCAGTAAATTTCGGTGTCGCCATTCTGCTTATCGCGCAGATTCTGGTAATAATATTTTCCAAGCTGAACAAACGCATGGTTCTGGGCATCCCGTTCATTTTTTACAACGATTTTCAGCCGGTTTATCATGGCCGTACGGCGGTTTTTCTCAACGAGATCATTGACTGCTTTTATCACGGCGTTTTCTGTGCATTTCCAGAAATCCATATCAAGTACCTCCTGCCGCGGTTGCGGCCCCCTGGATTCTTTTCTTCTTATTCTGTTTTCTATTATATATATATTATATTATATCGCAAAGAATTGCCCTTGAACAGTAGTATTTCTTCTATTCCTTTTTTTATGTTGGTGTGTTATAATGAATTCCCAGCTAAGCAAGTGGAAAGCGGGAGACTAAGGAGAAAGACCGGATATGTCAACTCAAATGAGCAAAGATGTCAGCTGCCCGAAATGCAGCGCAGCAGTGCGGACAAAAATGTGGCCGGGTATCTGTACGCAGGACAGCCCGGAACTGCGCATGCGGGTGCTGGATGAAACTTTTTTTGACTGGAAATGCCCGGAATGCGGCTATGAGGCCCGATTCCTGTACCCATGCCTGTACCATGACCGTGACCGGAAATTCATGGTTTATCTTGCGCCGAACGACAAGGCGGGCGAATTCCAGCCAGTTGACGTAAGCGAGAAATTTCCTCAGCTTGCGGGTGTAAAGAAACGCGTCGTTTCCACACCGGCGGAGCTTAAGGAAAAAATTCTGATTTTTGAAGCAGGCCTTAATGACTATGCTGTAGAGCTTGTAAAAGCGGCACTTGCCTCGGTGATTGAGGAGAAGGCGGGATGCAAAACCGTGCAGGGCTATTTCTGCTGTGCGGACGAAGAAGCAAACCGCATTACGTTTACTTTTTTTCTGGAAGGGGAAAACAGTCCGGTGCTGCGGCGGACAAGCATGGATGCGTACCGAAAGTCGCTTGAGATAGCGGGCAGTCTGCGTACGCCGGAAGGCAACTGTTTTGTGCCGGTGGATTCTGTGACGGCGCTCAACCTGTTTGCAGATTACCGTAACAGTAAGAAAAAAGCGTAAAAAGGCAGGAGGAAGAGCAGAAAGAGAGTTTGCAGACATGTGTGGATTAGTCGGATTTACAGGGGAAGTTATTGACCGCGATGTGGTTATCCAGAAAATGATGAACCGGATTATCGACCGCGGGCCGGATTCTTTCGGAGTTTATATGGATGACGGCATAACGATGGGCTTCCGACGCCTTTCCATTATTGACCTGGATACGGGAAGCCAGCCAATTTATAATGAGGATAAAAATCTCGTGCTGATGTTTAACGGCGAGATTTATAATTATAAACAGCTCCGCGATATCCTGATTGCGGACGGCCACCAGTTTAAGACAAAAACAGACAGTGAAGTGCTAGTCCACGGCTTTGAGGAGTGGAATACTGGTCTCCTCAACAAGCTGCGCGGCATGTTCGCCTTTGCCATATGGAATAAAAAAGAGCAGAGCCTGTTCCTTGCGCGCGATTTCTTTGGCATTAAACCGATGCACTATATGGTGCAGGACGGCCACTTGGTCTATGCTTCCGAAATTAAAAGTATCCTTGATTTTCCGGGGTTTGAAAAAAAACTGAACCGGAATGCGTTGAATAATTACCTTTCCTTTGAATATCCGGTGCCGCCGGAAACTTTTTTTGAAGGTGTGTACAGTCTTCCACCGGCACATTACCTCTGGTACCGGAATGGGAAGGTGGAGGTTAAACGCTACTGGGAACCAAAATTCCAGCCGGATGATTCCATGTCGGAACAGGATGCCGTTGATGAGATTGACCGTGTGTTCGAGGATTCGGTTGCGGCACACCGCATCAGCGATGTGGAAGTCGGCTGCTTCCTTTCGGGCGGGGTGGATTCCAGCTATGTGGCGAGCTATTTTAAAGGTCAAAAAACGTTTACCGTCGGCTTTGGCAGAGACGAAAAATACAATGAAACCAGCTATGCAAAGGACTTTTCCAGAGAAATGAACCTGGAAGACCACAGCCATATTATCCTGCCGGAGGAGTATTGGGGCAGCCTGCGCAAGGTGCAGTACCAGATGGACCAGCCGGTTGCGGACGCATCCTGCGTTGCTCTGTACTTTGTTTCCAAAATGGCAAGCAAATATGTGAAAGTTGTCCTCTCCGGCGAAGGGGCGGATGAACTGTTCGGCGGCTACAACATTTACCATGAGCCGGATGCTCTGGCTGGCTATCAGCGCCTGCCGGAAAAACTGCGGAAATTCTTTGCCTGCTGCGTGAGAAATTTGCCGAAGTTCCGTGGACGGGGATTTCTAATCCGTGGTTCAAAGACGGTGGAGGAACGGTTTATTGGCAACTGCAGCATGATTTCAACGGCGGAAAAACGCCGTCTGCTGAAGGACAGTGTCCCCTGCACGGAACCGCAGCTCCTTACTGCGCCGGTCTATGCTCGTGCACAGGGCCTTGACGATGTGACAAAGATGCAGTACCTTGATATCAACCTCTGGCTTGTAGGCGATATTCTTCAGAAAGCTGACCGCATGAGTATGGCAAATTCGCTTGAACTGCGCGTGCCATTCCTCGACCGCCGTGTATTTGAGGTCGCTTCCCGCCTGCCGCGCAGGCTGAAAGTAAACCGCAGAAACACAAAATATGCGTTCCGCAAGGCTGCTGAACGCCATATTCCGAAGTTTTCGGCACAGAAAAAGAAGCTCGGTTTTCCAGTGCCAATCCGCGTTTGGCTGCGCGAGGAAAAATACTATAATATAGTAAAGCAGGCATTTACTTCGCCTGAGTCAGAACAGTTTTTCCATACTGAAGAGCTGCTTTCTCTGCTTGATGCGCATTACTCCGGCAGATGCGACAACAGCCGCGCGGTCTGGACAGTCTTTTCTTTCCTTATCTGGTATGATATCTATTTTAACAGTGCTTCCCATGAAGAAGGCGACATGCCATATATCTCCGGCGGCGAAAAGCCGGTTACCGAAAAAAGCGGCAGATCCTGATTCAATTATACAGCACCCCGGAGGACTGAAACCTCCGGGGATTTTTTATCCCAACAATTCCCATGCGGGGGTTGCTTTTTCACGTTTTAAAGTGTAAAATATACAGACAAAAGAAACGGAAGGCTGGGTCTCATGATAATTGTAATGAAACGCACCTGCACAAAGCAGAATATTGACAAAGTCATTGCCGCGCTGAAATCGCGCGGGCTGGGGGCGAACCTTTCTGTTGGTTCTCAGGCGACGGTTATTGGTGTGCTGGGCGACAAAACAAAGCTGGAAGGCTCAAACCTTGAGCTGATGGACGGTGTGGAGAAGTGCGTGCCAATCATGCACAGCTATAAGCTTGCAAGCCGTGAGATGGTACCGGACGGCCGCACGGTAAACGTAGGCGGCGAAATCATCGGCGGGAAAAAGCTCTGCATGATTGCGGGCCCGTGTGCCGTCGAGACGGAAGACCAGGTCATGGCTGCGGCGGCGGGCGTCAGGGCGGCAGGCGCAAAGTTCCTGCGCGGCGGCGCATACAAGCCGCGCACTTCGCCGTATTCCTTTCAGGGCACCGGCGAAGCAGGGCTCAAAATGCTTCGCCGGGCTGCAGATGCTTATGGCCTGAAAGTCGTTACGGAAGTTACCGACTATGACCAGATTGAAATTGCCGGCCCATACTGTGACATGTTTCAAATCGGCGCACGGAACATGCAGAATTTCCGTCTGCTGAAAGAGGTTGGGCGCACAGATAAGCCGGTGCTTCTTAAGCGCGGCATTGCAAGCACCATTGAAGAATGGCTTGATGCGGCGGAATATATCATGAGTGAGGGGAACTGCAGCGTGGTCCTCTGTGAACGGGGTATCCGCACATTTGAAACGGCTACGCGCAATACGCTGGATGTTTCCGCTGTGCCGGTTGTGCGGGAGAGAAGCTGCCTGCCAATCATTGTTGACCCGTCCCATGCGGCCGGAAAAGCCTCTTACGTGGAGCCTCTGGCTCTTGCGGCAGTTGCCGCTGGTGCCGACGGGCTTATTGTTGAAGTCCATCCGAACCCGAGATGTGCGCTTAGCGATGCAGCCCAGCAGCTAACCCCTGAAGCATATCAGAAAATGTTTCAGAAAGTCCGCAGGGTTGCAGAAGCAGTCGGGCGGACTGTCTGACTGTCCCCTTTCCCTCGGGTATTTTTTTCCTTCCTGTTTTTATTATGAAACAGGAAGGATTTTTTCTGTCTGTTTCATGGCAAAAAAGCAGAAAACAGATCCACAGCGTCATCCCCTGTTGATTTGTGGAGAAAATTTTCCTCATTTCCGGCATCTTTGGGGGAAAACTGTGCTTTCCCCAGGTTTTCCACCGAAATTTTTCGTTTTCCCGCAGGCCGGGAAGTTCCCGGGAAAGAATAAGAGAACAAAATGCCCCTTTTTGCCCTGTCCCACCGGATTTTTCAGGATGGGCGCGCTTTCCGGGCGATTGTGCATGGAGGCTATTCCGCAGGGAGCGGTTGGCTGCGGCAGATGGCAGCCAGCCTGACAGTCCTTTCCTTTGTGGAAAAGGGTATGTCAACAACTAGATGTTGAAAACTCGGTCGAAAGTGTTTAAAACCCGTGAAGTATTACAAATGGGACTATTCTGCCTCCCTGAATTTTTAGAACAGCGGAGAAGTCAGCGGGAGAAAAGCGGGTGAAAAAAAGAGAAAATAAGAGTTTTGACGGAATAAATTAAAAAAACGGCAGCTTTGCTCTTGACACGAGGAATCGGGAATGATAGAATCAAGTATGTTGTAACATGCTATTGATTATCAGGAGGGAAAGCTATGTCTACCTATATGCCGAAAGCTGGCGATATTCAGCGCAAGTGGTATGTGATCGACGCGGCTGGAAAACCACTTGGCCGCGTTGCCGCACAAGCCGCTGCACTGCTCCGCGGGAAACAGAAAACCACTTTTGCGCCCCACGTCGACTGCGGTGACCATGTTATCATTGTCAACTGCAGGGATGCGGTCCTAACTGGGAAAAAGCTGGAAAAGAAAATCTGGTATCATCCCACGCTCTATATTGGCCACATGAGGAAAGAAAAATATTCGGTGCTGATGAAAGAAAATCCGTGCAGAGCCATGGAGCTTGCCGTAAAAGGCATGGTGCCGGACTCAACTATCGGTCGTTCTGCTTTAAATAGGCTGCACCTGTGTGAGGGTGCCGAACATGCCCATGCCGCGCAAAAACCGCAGACCTGGGAACTGTAAGGAGGATTCACGATGTACGAAAAAGCACCATTTTTTTATGGAACCGGCAGAAGGAAAAGCAGCGTCGCGCGCGTGAGGGTTTACCAGGGTTCCGGCAAGATTACAATCAACGGCCGCAGCCTTGACGACTATTTCGGCCTTGATACCCTGAAGGCAATTATCTGCCAGCCGCTTGAGATTACGAACACAACGGACAAGTTCGACATTGTCTGCACAGTTGCAGGCGGTGGCTTCACCGGCCAGGCTGGCGCTATCCGCCACGGCATTTCCAGGGCTCTTCTCCAGTACGACGGAGAGAACCTCCGCCCCATCCTTAAAAAGGCGGGCCTGCTAACCCGTGACCCAAGAATGAAGGAACGCAAGAAGTATGGACTGAAAGCTGCACGCCGTGCACCACAGTTCTCCAAGAGATAATTTCTTACCTGTTTTTTTCAAATCCCCGAACACAGAAAAGTGTCCGGGGATTTCTTCTTTTTTGGCGGAAAACAACAGGCAAGGAAAATATTTACAAATCCAGGCCTGACGGCATTCGGAAACCATATTGTTAATTTTTCATGTACAATTATAATATCAAAATAGGAATAAAGACAACCATGTAATATTTGTAACAGGATTGTAACCACTCATTTTCTTACACTTTGCACAGAAATAGACTTAGGAACCCCTGCGGAAAACTGCAAAAACTGTCAGAAACAAGTGAAAATTTATTCAGCAGAGAATATTACAAATTTGTCACTTGTGCATATTGCACAAAATTGTTCACCACTTCGATTTGACATCCGGCGTTTCGGTGAATATAATTACTGTCATCAAGAGCGCATTTTATATTGATGGATTTATGCAGGCGGCGGATCGTCCGTGAATCGGCCTGCGGATTCAAAGAAAAGGGTGAAAACATTGCAAATTTTTGAATCGTTGAATCAGAAAGCAGCAGCTCTGAGAAGGAGATTCAGTGGGGAGAAAATTCTCCACAGCACAAACCGCCATATGTGTGGCCTCGGGAAAGAGCAAAAAAAACAGTTTACGCGCCAGATGGTTTCCCTTGTCGTAATGGTTGGCGTCACCGTTGGCTCTGTTGTTACGGCTAAGGCTGTTGCGCCAAAAGCTCTTATAACGGTAGATGGCAAAGAACAGCCTGCCGTGACAATCAGCGCGGATGATACGTCGAAAATCCTTGAGGATGCCGGGATTACAGTCGGAGCCCATGATCTTGTAGAGCGCACGGCTGACAGCTCCACAGGGGACAAAATTGTAGTCCGTACCGCAGAAGCTGTCTCAGTCACGGCGGATGGAGAAACGACACCGGTTGTCGTGCACTGGGGCGATTCGGTTGCCACAGCGGTGAAGGAAGCCGACAGTAAAACAGGCGCAAAGCTTGGTGAAAACGACACGGTTTCTCCAGCTCTTACGGCCATAGTCCGGAAGAACATGAGCATTTCTGTCAACCGTGGCTACACCGTGAATCTTACGGTAGATGGAAAGACTTCCGCCGTAGAAGTTCAGAAAGACAGCAGTGAAAAGATGCTGAGCGTCGGGGAAGCCCTGAGCCAGGCAGGCGTAAAGCTTGGTGAAGAGGATATTGTGACGCCGGCAAAGGATACCGCCGTAACGGATGGCCTTGCCATTGCGGTTCAGCGGGTCCAATATCATGACGTAACAACAACCGAGCCGGTTGCATACCAGACCAAAACAATAAAAGACTCCAAAAGCCCATCCGGGACGAAAACCGTAACAACAAAAGGGCAGAATGGTGTCCGGACGCTCGTAACCCGCGAAAAAACAGTTGACGGCAAGACCGTTTCCACGGAAGTAATCAGCAACTCGGTCACAACACAGCCGGTCGATGAGGTAGTCTCCGTTGGCACCCGCTCGACGGCAGTTTCCGCTTATGCTTCCATCAGTTCAAATGGCACGGTGATTGACCAGAACGGCAAACAGATTTCCTACCGTAAAGTCTACACGGGCCGTTGCACAAGTTACTGCTATGGTAAGTGGACGGCAAGCGGGCTTCCGGCCCGCCGCGGCACGGTTGCGGTGAACCCGAACATCATCCCCTATGGCACACGGCTTTATATTTGCTCGCCGGACGGGAAGCTCGTTTACGGGTATGCAGTAGCCGCTGATACCGGCACTGCTGCAATGGATGGCCGTATCGTTGCGGATCTGTACTACAGTACGCTGAAGGAATGCATCCAGTTTGGTGCGCGCACCATGAATGTTTATGTTTTAAGCTGACGGATAGAAAATCCGCCTTTCAGGCCCGGAAATTCCGGGCCTTTTTTTATCGGGAAATCCCGCTGAAAGGAGGCTGGAAAAATGGGTTATCTGACTGCGGCAATCTGGTTCCTTGTCGGGCTGTATCTTTTTCGCCAACGTGGGGAAAACCGTGTTTTTCTCTTCCTGAGCCTGTATTTTCTGTATCTGGGCGTCTGGTGGGCGGCACGCACGGCAACGGGTATTGACCTTTTTTCAGGGGAAGGAGGCGTTATTTTCCGCTGTGTGACGGTTGTTGCCCTCCTTGCGGCCCTTGTGGCGTTTTTCCGCCATGAAGCAAAGTTCGGAAGCGGTATAAAACAGTAAAGGCAAAACCCCTTGCCCCCGCATACTATAAAAGCGCGGGGGCAAATATTTCAACCGCTTTACGATAGATCGCCGTCGGAATGCGCGCGTCTCCGGCGGCAGCGAACCGCTGCAGCATCTCCCGGCAGGCAGACTTTGGGGGCTTTTTTCCCTTGAGCCTGCTCTGCCGGGAGAGACTGTTTTCCAGGGTGATTGCGGGGCTTGCGCATAAGCCGCAATTGGGATACAATAGACGCGGAGGAGTGATAGGCATGATTGTGGCGCCTTCCATGTTAGCTTCTGACTTTTCAAGACTCAGCGATGAAATTATCCGTATGGATGTTGCTGGAGCGGACTGGATTCATCTCGATGTCATGGATGGACATTTCGTCCCGAACCTGAGCTTTGGGCCGCCGATTATTGCGGCTATGAGGCCGTTTACCGATAAACCGTTTGATGTTCATATGATGATCGATGAGCCGTTGCGTTATCTGCCGGATTTCCGGAAAGCGGGCGCAGATATTATTTCGTTCCACCTGGAATCGAATTCAAATCCGGAGAAAACGATTGAGAAAATCCGGCAGCTTGGTGCAAAACCAGCCCTGGCCATCAAACCCGGAACGCCGGCGGAAGCTGTGCTGCCCTATCTTAACAGCCTGTTCATGGTGCTTGTGATGACGGTGGAGCCCGGCTTCAGCGGACAAAAATTTATGGCGGACATGCTGCCGAAGGTAAGTTTTCTCAAGAAGAAGCGGCCGGATATTTTGGTGGAAGTGGACGGTGGCATCAATTCTCAGACGGCCCGCTTGGCAGCTCATGCGGGTGCGGATATCTGTGTAGCCGGTACGGCTGTTTTCAGCTCACCGGATGCAGCCAGCGTTATCCGAGGCCTGAAACGCTCGGCTTCAGCAGGACTTGAGTAAAACAGAGAGACTTCCCGGAAACGTATTTAGATTTGGGGTGGTTTTGGTGCGTACAGTTACTTTTTATGAAAATGCAGAGGATGATGCCTTAAAATTTGCAGCTGTTGTGTCCCGCTGCCATGGGCAGTGGGTTCTTTGCAGGGATAAAAAGGATGATGCCTGGAAAATACCCGGCGGGAACCGCAGGAATGGGGAAAACATTGAGGAAACGGCCCGCCGTGAGCTTTATGAAGGCTTGGGTGCGGCAGGCTTTCGCCTTCTTCCCGTCTGTGTCTGCGGAGTGCGTGAAGAATCCGGGGATGAAACGCTGGGGATGCTCTATTTTGCCGAGGTGCAGGAATTCTTCAACACGCTGGGGTTTGAAGCAGGCCGTATTGGCTGCTTTGGAGTCCTGCCCGAAAATCTTGCCAATCCGGACGTCCAGCCAGCCCTTCTGGAAAGGGTAAGCGAGATGTACGGCCCCGGCCAAACCCCCTGAGAAAGCATAGAAAGGCCTCACAGGTTTTAAAACCTGTGAGGCCTTTCTTCCTTTTTGTTTAATACTTCAAGGATTTTACAAACTGATCTGCTTCATCTTTCTTTGCCAGAGTCGTTTTGCAAAGGATACCGGTATTGTCCATGCGGACGACCAGGTAGTAGATTTCGCCGTTTGTCGTGGTGTACTTATTGTATACATCGGAATCGACAATCGTTTTACCGCTTCCGGAGAGCTCATCTTTTTCTGATGAATACCAAGTAAGGGCGACATCCGCCGTATTAAAGAGATAGTAGCAGATTTCTACATCGGTGCCGTCCTTTTTAGCGCTGAGGACTTTTGATGCACCCGCATCGGTATCTGAAGCGGTGGAAACCGTATAGCCGGCACTTTTTGCCTGCTTCTGGAAATCGTCGGCCGAAATAGTTGTACGCGCGGCACAGCCGGAAAAAGCTGATACCATGGTGACAGCAAGGAGCACTGCACAAAACTTTACTAATTTTTTCATCAGATTCCCCCCAGAGAACCAAATTGATGAACTTTATTATACCCTTTCCGCTCGGCCTTTACAAGCCCTACCGTCTCAGCTTTACTCTGTGGGGGTGTCGCGGACCAGGAAGGGACTTTTCTTTTTTTTGGCCTGATACATTAAATTATCGGATTTCTCAAGAAGGGCGCGGAGCTGAATGCCCTTGGTAATTTCAAATTCGATCATGCCTATGGAAAGTGAGATTTCGTAAGGTTTGCCGGAATGGGAATTCAACTCTTTTAGGCTCCTGTGAATCCGCGCGCTGAGGTCATCCCCTCCGCCGGAATGAAAAATCAGGGTGCATGCGGCAAATTCATCCCCACCGATTCTTCCGGCAACGCCGCTTGTCCCGACGGCCTCTTCCAGTGCGTGGGCACAGCAGATCAGCGCAAAGTTTCCCTCCGTATGGTTAAAGGTGTCATTAATCTGTTTCAGGTAGTTAAGGTCAGCATAAAGAAGCACGGCTTTCTGCCCACTAAATTTGCGGTCACAGAGGATACGATCCATTTTTGTAATGAAGCCGCGCCGGTTCAGGATACCTGTCAAGTCGTCCTTATTGGAAATCTTTCCGAGAATCAGGTTTTTTTGTTCCAGGCTGTGGAGCATCTTCTCTTTTTCGCTGAGCAGGCGCTCCTGTGCCGCAAAAAGGCTTGTAAGCTTCATTGCAATGCCAATCTGGCAGCAGATGCGCTCAATATAATTAAAATACCGCTGTGGAATATCACACATCAGGACGCCGTACTGGGACATGCAGGAAAAAATGTCGATAATAACGAAGGTTTTCCGTTCCTGCGGCAAAAAGCGGTTCCGGAACATTCTGTCTACGGCGATAAGTTGCTCATTTGCCGGGGGCGACCTCGTTTCGCTTCCAATGCGGTAGCTGCGCAGGTACAGGCACCTTGGCAGGTTCCATTCGCATCCAGGCCCATAAATTCCTGCTTCCCCAAAAAGGTACAGATAGCAGCATGTCATCCCGTCGATTGAAAAAGCCCGCAGGAATCGGGTATAGTCTAAGCCTCCGCGCCCATCAAACATCAGCATGTCTTTACTCACAATGTTAAGCTGATGGTTCATGGAAAGGACTTCTTTCAGGCGGGACTGGTCATAAAGGGCCTGTTTCCTGAATTCATCGCCGGCATCCGCATAAATCCCGCTGGCCGATTCCCTGAGGATAAACTTGGTATTGATAGATATATTAATCTTATTGGAAGCATCTTGTGTAGTTTTCCCCTGTTCGGAGGACCTGTGGAGCTGTTCCCGGCAGGCAAAGACCGATTCATAACCGAGCTGGGTGGCGTCCGCACACACGGCGGCAAGCGGTGGCAGCATTTGGGAAGCATCGTTAATATCGTCGTAGCCGAGCACACAGATATCCTGCCCGATGACACAGTGCCGGTGTCTTAGAACGCTATATACTTTTTTTGCCGCTGGACCGCTCCCGCAGATAATCGCATCAAGGCTGGGATTTGCGTCCAGCAGCGCGCTGATAGCCCGCAGGGATTTCCCGTTTTCTTCGCTTCCAATTTCAGCAAGAAGCCTGCTGTCTGGTGTAATGCCATTTTCCTTGAGAACACTGCGGTAAATATTCAGCAATCCCTGTGTGTCCGGGCTAGAAAACACCGCACCAATCTGCCGGCATCCCTTTGTGTTGATAAGGTAAAGCAGGCCTTCACGCAGGCCCGAAGCGCTGTTGAATGAAATGGAAGGGTAGCCTTCCTCTTCCGAAGCAATCAGCATGACTGGCATTTCGCCAAAACCTTTCAAAAACCTGCGGCGTCTTTCCTTTGAGCAGTTCCGTGCAATATCGTTGAGGCATACAAGGACCATGTCAAGCGATTTTGATTTTGCATACGAGCAAAGAATATTGTTCTCATACTCATATTTCCCACTTCCAAATTTGCCGCTGTCCAAATACTTGGCAGGGAAAAGAAACAGATTGTCGTCTGTCTGTTCTGCGGCACGTATGGCTCCTTTCACAACATGGCTGGAAAATATGCTCTCAATATCGCCGAGGACAAGGCCAATGTTATACCGGTGGACAGTCTGTTCCATAAATCCCCCTCCCGGTTCTGGACGGCCTGTAGCAGGCCGTCCCCACGTGGAAAATGTAATAATTTTTAATTTATTGTTTTTTCACCTATACAATAATATTGCAGAAGAAGCATGTCAAGCTCTTTCTAAGATAGTAAACGGAGAAATTTTTTATTTTCCGCAGCAAAGCTCTTTCAGGCGGCTGTTCACGCGCCGGCGGACGGAAAGCAGGGCAAATGCAGATTTCGGGTACCGGTCGAACCGAAGCGGTTCTGCAAAACCGTCTTCCAGAAGGCGGAGAGTCTCTTCATATGATGTGAGAGACTCCAGAAGCTGCAAAGCCCGCAGGTCCTGGAGACCTTCGTTAAAAACGAGGAGCCGCAGCGATGGGACAGCATGCCCGTCCTCGCCTGGATAGACGATAAATGGATCGCCGGAAGGCCAGGAGCACAAGCCGTCCGTGACACGGTAGGGGTCAATCAGGCGCTCAGAGAAGGCGTTATTCCAAAAATTAAATCCCCACTGAAGGAACCCCTCAATCCTGAATTTGTAAAGCTGGAGGCCAAGCACACGGTTGCGGTAGGAAGGCATTGCGAGAAAGCGGTTGCTTACGCCGACACTCTGGTTGCAGCAGTAGTAGGCCCACAGGTTTTTCACCCCATGCTCAAGGAACGGCTCAATATGGTCACTTGAGACAACGGGCTTTTTCACGCTGCCGGTCTCATAAAATTTGTAACTCGAGAGTGCGTCAATGATTGGACAGCCCGGCATTTCGGAGGAAATAATTTCCCTGCCGCGGCGGTAATTTTCAAGGTGTTCTTCACTTGGCTCATCCGAGACGTGGAACCAGCATTTCCCGAGCATGCCGCGCGCCTGAAGGAATGCCCGCAGGCTCCGCAGGAACTGCCGCAGGAACGAAGTATATTCTTCGGAAGATGCATCGGTCTCCCAGCCAAAGATGCGTCGGTATTCGCCGTCTGCGGTTGCCATGATTTTCGGAGCGGCCTTTGCACCCCACTGCGTGAAAAGATGCGAGATCTCAAACCGGCTGATGCCGCAGCGTTCGGCGGTATCCATCCAGCGGGCAAGGCGGCTGAAGCCGAACGAGTAGGTGCCGTCTTTCACGCTGACATCGACAAGCTGTACGGTAGTGCGTTCCCCGCCAACCTTTGTGTCAAGCGGAGGGGTGAAAACAGGTGTCAGTACCATGTTCATGCCGTATTTTGCCGCCGCAGAAAGGTAATTTTCTACAATCTTCCAGTACGCTTCACTGAAAACCGGAATTTTATAATAATTAGCGAGGCAGTCGGTGTGAACCCACTCGGTTACAATCAGCTTCTGCTCCGGCAAATCCTGTCCGATGATTTCCAGCTCGAACTGCACGGAGTCCCTCCCGCCTTCCGGGTCCTCGAATGTAATGCGGATTGGATACACGCCGGCTTTTGCCTGTCCGCGCGGTTCTACAGCAATCCACAGGCTGCGCCAATAGCCTGCCGTCACAAGGAATTTCCCGCTGAAGCCGGAAAGCACATCCGGAAACAGGCCGGGCTTTGTTTTTAAATAGTCTTCGTCGTGCCAATGCGGATATAGTGGCATCATGGAAGGGACACAGCCCACCGTGTAGACAGTGAGGCAGTCCCTGAGCGGCGATTCAACTGTTACGTTTGCCGTATAGTTGAGGAGCTTATCCGTCGTGCAGGCGACCTGAAAGGAATAGATTTCATTCCGGAGCATGGAGCCTCGGTGCAGATCGTCCTTCGGGCAGGTTTCCTCCGGAAATACTTTTTCAAGTGAGCTGAGAAGCCGTAACTTTGTTGACAAAATCAAATCCCTCCATCAGAGAAAAATTTATACACACCAATCCCGCTTTTCTGGCTTCCAATTATTTTCATTGCTGCGTGCCGCCTTTTCCCGGGGATTTTCCCGTGCCAGAAGAGGAAGGCCGGAGGCTGTCCTTAGAGAAAGAACGTGAGGCAGATGCCGGCTGCAAGGAAAAATATCCCGCAGAAGATGCAGTCGCGCTTCATTTCCCTCGAAAATACCGGATGGCGCATCGGCGTCATCGGTTGGCGGTAGGTATTCTGCATCTCGCAGTATGTGGAAGGCAATCGGAAGATGAGGCCGACCAGGTTGTGCAGGCCAAAAAGGATTAAGAAGGCCGATATTGTGAGGATAAGGCCCGATTTGCCGAGATCCATTCTGCCGACAAGGAGCAGGGCGGCGCACAGCAGGCACCAGTAGCCGAACCGCCAAAAATAAGCCGCAGCCTTTGTAAGGGAATCACGCATTTCCTTTTCCGCCCTTTCTCGTCCCGCATTTTAATTTACATGGTAAATTACCTTATCAATTATATGGTATTTTGCCCGGCTTGACAATCTGCCTGTATAAATCTACCGTTCATGCAAACAATATTTTAGCAAACGGATATCGATTCAGAGGGAGATTGATTTTAGATGAAAGCAACAGGCATCGTCAGAAGAATCGACGACCTGGGACGCATCGTGATCCCAAAGGAAATCCGCAGGACGCTTCGCATCCGCGAGGGCGACGCGCTGGAAATATTCACTGACTCGCAAGGCGGTGTGATTTTTAAAAAGTATTCGCCCGTCGGGGAACTTTCCACATTCGCCGCGCAGTATGCTGAAGTGCTTAGCCGCACGGCTGGACTGCCGACGATCATCTGCGACCGGGATCATGTAGTTGCGGCATCAGGCGTTTCGCGCAAAGAATACCTGGAGCGCCGTGTCACACAGGAGCTGGAGGAATGCGTGCAGGGACGCCGCACCTGCTCCGGCACGGCATGTGAGCGCATTTCCCCTGTTGAAGGGATTGACCGGCCGGCGGAGATTATCTGCCCCATCCTCGCTTCGAGCGATGTGACAGGGTCCGTCATCGTGATGAAACCGGAGGACAGCGAATCCGTTCCTCTTGAATCCAGTACAAAGTTGGTGCAGGTGGCTGCGGCGTTCCTTGGAAAACAATTGGAGGAATAAGTGCGGAAGTGCTTGCTTTTTCCGCGGAAATGTGATAAACTCTTCTAGAGTTAAGTAAAGTGAGGATGAAAGAGTGGGGCAACCCGCTCTTTTGTTTGTATTACATGTTTTTCCCTCTTATGGATTCATAATTCTTACGGTTTACGAGGTGAAGGAATTGTCCGACGGAAAAAAAGGCGGCATTGCTGAGGCTGTCCGCAGGCTGGCACAGCCTTATGCGGAAAAACTCGGGCTTACCCTCTGGGATGTGCGCTATGTGCGCGAGGGCGGTGCCTGGTACTTACGGATTTTAATCGACAAACCCGGCGGCGTCAGCATCGACGACTGCGAAAAGCTCAGCAGAACGCTGGACGGCCCGCTTGATGAGCAGGACCCCGTGCCGGGGCCTTACTGTCTTGAAGTCTCGTCACCCGGCATTAACCGGGAGCTGACAAGACCTGAACACTTTGAAAAATATCTCGGTTCCCGGGTGACAGTGCGGCTGTTCCGTCCGCTGCCCGGAGGCAGCCGTATTCTTACGGGCCGGCTCATTTCCTCGGCAGGCGGGGAATTCGTCCTCGCTCCGGAAGAAGGGGAAAACATTATAGTTTCCCGCAGGGACGTTTCTTCCGTCCGGCTTCGGGAAGATGATTTTGTGGAGGGAATTGAGGAATCATGAAGAAGAGCAAGAAAAAAGAGCAGCCCGAAAACAGCAGTGCGGAAATTTTCAAGTCTCTGGATCTCCTGGAAAAAGAACGCGGCATTCCAGTCGACTTTATGCTGGACCGCATTAAAAAGGCCATTGTTACTGCCTGCAAGAACAGCTATGGCAATGAAGACTGTACCGTAGAGGCCGATCCGGCGCGCGGCGTTTTCCAAGTGTACCTCAACAAGACAGTCGTAGAAGATGTGGAAAACCAGGGCAAGGAAATCCCGCTGGAAAAGGCGCGGGCAATCAATCCGGCTGTTGGTGTGGGAGAAACCGTTGCCGTTCCGCTTGACACAAAGGAATTCGGCCGCATTTCCGCCATGACGGCACGCAATATCATCCGCCAGGGTATCCGTAACGGCGAGCGCAGCCAGATGCTCCAGGAATTTGAAAGCAAGCACCAGGAGCTTGTCACTGCCGTCGTAGACCAGATTGACCCGCGCACAGGTTCCGCAACGGTAACGATTGGCAAAGCCGAAGCCGTCCTGATGAAATCGGAGCAGGTGCCTGGGGAAACACTGAGAGTCGGTGACCATATCAAGGTCTATGTCGCGGATGTGCGCGATACGGAGCGCGGCCCGCGCGCCATCATCAGCCGTATCCATCCGGACCTGGTGCGCCGCCTGTTTGAGGCCGAAGTCCCCGAAATCTATGACGGGACGGTCGAAATCAAGGCCATCGCACGGGAAGCCGGTTCCCGCACAAAAATTGCCGTTGTAAGCCATAACCCGGATGTCGATGCCGTCGGTTCGTGCATCGGTGCAAAGGGGATGCGGGTAAACAGCATTGTTGAAGAGCTGGGCGGGGAGAAAATTGACATTGTGGAGTACAACGACGATCCCTGCAAATTCATTGCTTCTGCCCTCTCCCCTGCCAATGTGCTGGAAGTTGTGCCGGCAGAGGACGGTTCCCACGCCTGCAAAGCCTGTGTCCCGGATGACCAGCTTTCGCTTGCCATTGGGAACAAGGGCCAGAATGCTCGCCTTGCCGCACGCCTGACCGGCTGGAAGATTGACATTAAGCCGCAGAGTGAGTTTGCCACCGGGGACAGGGAAAACGAAAACGAGGAAACCCCGGCCTGACGCTGGAGCGGAAAGGAAAAGAGGGACCGCGGTATGATTCGGAAAAAGAAAACACCGCTGCGCATGTGCGTAGGCTGCGGGGAAATGAAGCCGAAACAGGAGCTTGTCCGTGTGGTGAAATCGCCTGAAGGGGAAATCTCACTTGATTTCACTGGCCGGAAACCGGGCCGCGGCGCCTATATGTGTAAAAATGCCGGATGTTTAAAAGCCGCGCGCAAAGCGCGTAGGCTGGAAAGGGCCTTCTCGTGCAAAATCCCGGAAGAAGTGTACGACCGCCTGGAGGAGGAACTGCTTGGAAACAAATAGACAGCTTAAAAACCTGTTGGGCATAGCCCGAAGGGCCGGGAAGCTGGACCTGGGCGGGGAAGCCGTAAAGCAGTCGGTGCGAAGACGCCGGGCAAAACTGGTGCTGCTTTCTGCCGACCTCTCGCAGAGGACCGCCGGTGCGGTCTGCTCGGAAGCGGAACATGCCGGCGTGCGCGCCGCACCGCTGCCGTTTGGCATGGATGAAGTGGAGGCCGCCCTCGGGAAAAGGGCGGGCGTGATTGCGGTAAACGATGAGGGATTTGCACGCGCGCTCCAAAAGCTTTTGAGCGCACCAGATCGAGGAGGAACGAACCTATGATGATAAAATACAGAGTCCATGATGTCGCAAGCGACCTCAACATCCCAAACAAAGATGTTATTGATACAATAAAAAAGTATACAGGTGAGACGAAGAAACACATGACAGCCTTGACCGAAGATGAGCTGAACCTCGTGTTTGAAACCTTTACACAGGGACACAGTTCACAGGACCTCAACACCTATTTTGCCGAAGCCGACAAACGCAAGCCGGTTATCGAGTCTGAAAAGCCGGACGTCGCGATTGAGCCGGAGAAACCAGCAGCGCCAAAAGCCCCGGCAGCTGTAGGCACCGAAAAAAAGCCAGCAGCTGTTGCGGCCGTTCGGAAGCCCGCCCCGCAGCAGCAGGGAAACCGCCCCGCAGCAATGCAGCGCCGGTTCAGCCATCCTGCTTTCCAGCAGCCGCAGTCTGCCAGGAAGCAACGCCCGCAGCAGCGTAATAAGCCGCCCGTGCAAAAGCATCCACAGCAGCAGACAGTCCGTATTGAAGCGAGTGGTTCCGTCACACGCCCAGCAGGAAGAATTGTTGATACCCATGCTTCCCATGTGGAACTGGACCGCTACAATGAGAAATACGACCGCCTTGCTTCCGAAAAAGTGCGTCCTTCCGACAATATTGTGCACAAACAAAAGATTACGCAGCGCAGCAGCCAGTACCGCGGCAGGCCGCGCGGCTATCACCGTGAGACCGAATCTGAGCGCCTGCGCCGCATTGCGCTGGAGCGCAAAAATAAACCGATTACCGTACAGATTCCGGACCAGATTACCGTTGGTGAGTTTGCCATGCGCCTGAAGGCAACGGCTGCCGAAGTCATCAAAAAGCTGATGGGCATGGGCGTTTTTGCCGCGGTGAACGATGTAATTGATTTTGATACTGCTTCGCTTGTCGCCATGGAGTTCCACGCGAAAGTACAGAAAGAAGTCCATGTCACCATTGAGCAGCAGATCATCGACAACAGCGAGGATAAGGACGACAAACTTGTCCCGCGTGCACCGGTTGTTGTTGTCATGGGCCACGTTGACCATGGCAAGACTTCGCTCCTTGATGCAATCCGCCATACGAATGTGACTGCAATGGAAGCCGGCGGCATTACACAGCATATTGGCGCCTATCAGGTCAAGGTCGGCAGCCGTGACGTAACATTCCTTGACACGCCGGGCCATGAAGCGTTTACGACCATGCGTGCCCGCGGCGCCCAGGTAACGGATATCGCAGTTCTCGTCGTTGCGGCAGATGATGGCGTCATGCCCCAGACTGTTGAGGCAATCAACCATGCGAAGGCTGCAAAGGTTTCCATTGTTGTTGCAATCAACAAAATGGATAAGCCGGGCGCAAACCCGGAACTTGTCAAAGAGCAGCTTACCAAATACGGTGTCATCCCGGAAGAATGGGGCGGCAACGTCCCGTGCGTCCCTGTTTCCGCCGTCAAAAAAACCGGTATCAAGGAGTTGCTGGAGACTGTCCTGCTCGTTGCCGACATGAAGGAACTGAAAGCCAACCCGGACCGTGCCGCCAAAGGCACCGTCATTGAAGCAAGGCTGGACAAGGGCCGC
>ENA-UOOE01000616-UOOE01000616.1-fermentation-metagenome-genome-assembly--contig:-NODE-616-length-33992-cov-53.704423_pt1 | contig 33992 bp, 28 predicted proteins | sample MGYA00245776_ERZ724021 | MGnify/ENA primary metagenome ERZ724021 (study PRJEB28704, sample SAMN03018321) | fermentation metagenome | biome: anthropogenic terrestrial biome; feature: soil; material... | reverse complement strand
TATTTTTTTATCGAACGACACTTTTCAACGGCGTTTTTGGGCTCATTTGGATTTATCAGGGCTTTGGAGAAAAAATATTAGACTGTCTGGACCTATTATGGTATACTAACAAATGGTGCGAATACACACGCTTTTTTGATTCTGCCGGTGGTGCCATTTACGGTTCCGGCTGAAGATGACAGAAGCGGAGGTAAAAACCTAACCAGGGAGGAGGTGACACATTAATGCCAGTTGTGTCAATGAAACAGCTGCTTGAAGCTGGTGTTCACTTTGGACACCAAACCCGCCGCTGGAATCCGAAAATGGCGCAATATATCTTCACAGAGCGCAATGGCATTTATATCATCGACCTCCAAAAAACAGTCAAGAAAGTCGATGAAGCCTACAACTTCATTAAGGAAATTGCTGCTGAGAAGGGCAACATCCTTTTTGTAGGTACCAAAAAGCAGGCTCAGGAAGCCATTCGCGAGGAAGCAACTCGTTGCGGTATGTTTTTTGTTTCTGAGCGTTGGTTGGGTGGTATGCTAACCAACTTCCGCACAATCAGAGGCAGAATTGATCGCTTGCGCAAGATTGAACAGCTTGAGGAAGATGGTATTTTGGACGCCCTTTCTAAGAAAGAAGCGGCTCAGTACCTGAAGGAAAAAGAACGCTTGCTGCGCTTCCTTGGCGGTATCAGAGATATGAAGGGTACCCCGGCAGCCATGTTCGTGGTTGATCCGCGCAAAGAGAGAATTGCGGTTGCCGAAGCCCGGCGGTTGGGAATTCCCATCGTTGCCATTGTCGATACCAACTGTGACCCGGATGAGATCGACTACGTGATCCCAGGTAATGACGATGCTATTCGTGCGGTGCGTTTGCTGGCCGGCAAGATGGCTGACGCAGTCATCGAGGGTCGCGAAGGAAATCAGGATGCACCAGAGGAATCTGATCTCCAGAAAAACGAAGACGTCGATTATACTAATGAGGAAATGGAATCCTCAGCCGAGAACGAGTATTAATCACTCGGGGGTACGAGGGAAAAGCCTTTCGTACCCCTTTTTAGTAATTACGAACCGATATCCTTCGAAGGGGGAAGCATTGTGGAGATTCCGGTATCAGCTGTAAAGGAATTACGTGAGCGCACCGGCGCAGGTATGATGGACTGTAAAAGAGCACTGATCGAGACCAATGGTGATCTGGAGAAAGCAATCGAATACCTTCGTGAAAAAGGGCTCTCTTCCGCTGCTAAAAAAGCAGGCCGGATTGCTGCCGAAGGGATTGTAGATTCTTACATACACATGGGTGGTAGAATCGGCGTCCTGATGGAAGTAAACTGTGAAACCGATTTCGCTGCCAAAGGTGAACAGTTTAAAGAACTGGTGAAAGATCTGACCATGCAGGTGGCAGCGGCTCGCCCTGAGTACGTGCGCCGCGAAGAAGTGCCCGTCGATGTGGTTGAAAAAGAAAAAGCAATCTACACAGCCCAGGCTGTGAACGAGGGTAAACCTCAGGCAATTGCCGAGAAAATCACTGTTGGACGGCTGGAGAAATTTTATAAAGAAGTTTGTTTGATGGAACAGCCGTTTATTAAGGATACCGACAAAACGGTTGAGCAGGTCGTCAAAGAGGCGATTTCCAAAATTGGTGAGAATATTTCAGTGCGCCGCTTTGTTCGCTATGAACGCGGTGAGGGACTCCAGAAAAGGTCCGATGACTTTGCCTCCGAAGTAATGTCTGAAATGAACAAGTGCTGAACAATTACCGACAGGTGTGACGAGCGCGTGGTGCTCCGTTCAGCCAAAACAGGACCTGCGAGAGGGCGGTTCGGGAACACCATTGGTGTTCCCTTTTTTATTCAGGGAAGGAATCCGGCAGGGAAGGGAAGAACATAATTCAGAGAATGGGAGGGTGCCGATGCAGTTGAATACCAATTCCCCCAAATATCATCGGATCATTTTGAAAATTAGCGGTGAAGCCTTGGCAGGCGATAAAGGATTCGGTATCAATAATGATGTGATTAGTGACATCGCACAGCAAATCAGCGATGTTGTCGCTATGGGAGTCCAGACCGCGATCGTAGTGGGCGGGGGTAACTTCTGGAGAGGGATTGCCGGGAGCAAAGCCGGTACCGATCGCTCTACAGCGGATTACATGGGCATGTTGGCGACTGTTATTAACGCTCTTGCTTTGCAGGATGCCCTCGAAAAAATTGGAGTGGCCGTGCGGGTTCAGACGGCCATTGAAATGCGTCAGGTGGCCGAACCTTATATTCGCCGCCGTGCGATCCGGCATCTTGAGAAAGGGCGCGTTGTCATTTTTGCTGCAGGAACCGGCAATCCATTTTTCTCGACTGATACCACCGCCGCGTTAAGAGCGGCTGAAATAGAGGCGGAAGTTGTATTATTGGCCAAAAAGGTAGATGGCGTTTATAGCGCAGATCCCAAAGTTGATTCCGCAGCCACTAAATTCGACGATCTACAGTATATCGACGTCCTCAACCGGGGACTGGGAGTCATGGATTCGACAGCCACTTCGCTTTGTATGGATAATGGGATGCCCATCATTGTCTTTAACCTCCAGAAAAGCGGCAATATTCGCCGCGTGATTATGGGAGAAAAAATAGGAACTTATGTGGGGGGTAACCGACGTGATTAAGGACGTTCTGACAGAATCTGAACAACGCATGAAAGGGGTCATTGAAGCCACCAAACGTGACTTTACTGCGGTTAGGACAGGAAGGGCCAATCCTGGCATTCTTGATCGGGTGGTAGTGGATTATTATGGCACGCCGACCCCACTAAATCAAATGGCCAATATCTCCTCTCCAGATCAAAGAATGCTGTTGATTCAGCCGTGGGACAAATCGCAGATTGCCGCTGTCGAAAAAGCGATTCTTAAGGCCGACTTAGGTCTGAATCCGTCTAATGACGGTAGCGCAGTGCGACTTTCCATTCCGCAGCTTACTGAAGAACGCCGCAAGGAGCTAGTGAAGCTGGTGCGCAAAGAAACCGAAGAGAAGCGCGTTGCCGTCAGAAACATCCGTCGTGATGCTAATGAGGCGATTAAAAACCTGGAAAAAGGCAGTGCCAATGACATTTCCGAGGATGATGCCAAGAAAGGCCTTGATGACGTGCAAAAGCTCACTGATCAGTATATTAAAACTATTGATAGTCTGCTGGAGACCAAAGAAAAGGAAATTATGGAGATCTAAGCCTCTGTCAACAGATGCTTCACCATCGTCACCCCCTCTCTGAGGGGGTGTTGCGGCTCAGAGAAAGCGAGGAGGCACATCGTTGAAATTCTTCCGGCGGCATTTGCGCAAGAACCATAACCATCCTGAGCAGGAGCAGCAGCAGTTAGTCAACTGTTATCCGAAACATATCGCCTTTATCATGGACGGCAACGGTAGATGGGCGCAACGACAGGGATTGCCCAGAACTACCGGACATGTCCATGGCGTAGACACCATGCGTGATATTGTCAAGGCCTGTGTCAGACTGGAGATTCCTTATAGTACCTATTATGCTTTTTCTACTGAAAATTGGCGGCGTTCCGATGATGAAGTCGGATTTTTGATGAATCTGTTTCTCACCCGCTTGCCGGCTTTGGCTACCGAAATGAAAGAGGCGGATGTCAAGCTAAGGTTTATCGGGAATAGGCAGAAGTTGTCTCGCAAACTGCAAAGCGAAATGGCCAAAGCAGAAGACCTTACCAAAGACGGTCAATATCATGTTTTTGTGGCAGTCAATTATGGCGGCCGGGCCGAAATTACGGATGCCGTGAAAACAATTGCCGGCAAAGTGAAGGAAGGCCACCTTATTCCGGATAATATTAATGAAAAGACCATTGCAGAGCACCTGATGCTGTCCGGTGTTCCCGATCCGGATCTGCTAATCCGGACTGGCGGGGAACAGCGCATCAGCAACTTTTTGCTTTGGGAACTGGCTTATGGTGAGTTGTTTTTTACCAAAACGCTCTGGCCCAACTTTGCCGAAAAAGAATTACGCGAAATTGTGTCGGACTTTGCCAGACGCGATCGACGCTTTGGGAAAGCTTGAATGGAGGAATAGGGCGTCATGTTAATTACCAGAGCCATTAGCGCTGTGATTTTCGCGATTGTTTTTTTGCTGGCCGCATGGTTGGGCAAGATCTGGTTTTTGCTCTTCATCGGATTGGTCTGTACTCTCGCAATCTTGGAGTTTGCGCAAATGGCTGACAAAACCGGCGTCCAAATTCATTCCGGATTATTAATCGGTGTCAGTTTGGCCTTTCTGATCATATCTTATCTGCCATTTGCAGTGGGATTGATGGGGGCCTTCATTGCCTTAGCTGTACTCGTACTGATTGGAGCGCATTTTCTCGACGGCCGGCATGGGGTCTTTACCAAAATTGGCATTACGATTTTTGGATTTGCATATATTGCACTGCCTTTGGCGCTTTTGATCATGCTCCGGGAATACCCGGACGGCCGCGGCTTGGTCTACGTAATTGGTGTGCTCGTTTTCACCTGGGCTAGCGATGTTTGTGCCTACCTATTTGGTTCACTGCTTGGTAAGCATAAACTGGCCCCGAAAATCAGCCCCTCGAAAAGCATCGAAGGAGCTGTCGCCGGTCTGTTGGGCGCAGTGGCGGTGGCCTTTTTATGGGCGGCAATTTTCAAGGCGAATCTGCCGGCTGCGATTCTGATTGCCACAGTAAGTGCCATTGCTTCTCAGATTGGGGATCTCGCAGAATCAATGCTCAAACGTGATATTGGCATTAAGGACACTGGGAATCTCATTCCAGGGCACGGGGGCATACTCGACCGTTTCGACAGTTTGCTTTTTGTGGTGCCATTGTTTTATCTGATGGTAGTGTTTGCTTAGCGTTCGACATGGAGGAACGATAATGGTGCGGCATGTGATGGATCGGCATTTGCTGGTGTTGTTAATTTTGTCCGGCGCTACAATAATTCTAGTCCTCGCCGTCAAGTATTTACTGCCGGTGGTTGCCCCCTTTGTGTTGGGTTTTTTTATATCAGCGATGATCGAACCTTTGATTGCGTTTGCGCACCGGAAAATGCGGTTGCCGCGCAAAATAGCCGTGCCAATCGTCTTATTCCTGTTGTTGTTGGTATTGGCAGCCTTGCTCACGATCGGGGTGGCCCGTATCTATGTTGAATTGCGGCAGTTATTGGCTGAAATGCCGCTATTTCTTCAAAAGGCAGAAGAATTACTGAATCAACTGAGGAGTGTCTTTGTCGATTTGCCGGCCCAATTAGTCAGTTTATTGGATCAAGGCATCGCGACGGTTGCCGGCATTGCCGAAAAGCTGATTCTGATGGTTCTGGACACAGCCGCAAGGCTCCCAAATGTGGTGCTGACAATTACTGTGGCGGTGATTGCCTCCTTTTTTATCAGTAAAGATAAGTATAGAATCATGGCTTTTTTCAAAGAAGCTTCTCCGGAAGAATGGCGCGCTGATACAGTTTCGATGAAGGATGAGATTTTCGCATCCATGATGAATTATTTGCGCGCCCAGATCCTATTGGTGCTCTATACCACCGTGCTGACAACTGTTCTCTTTTTCTCCATCGGTGTCAAACACGCACTGATTTTAGGGTTAGTGATGGGTTTGCTTGACTTTTTGCCAATGATCGGAGTGAGCGTAGTCTTTATCCCATGGATTGGCTACATGCTGCTGACCGGATCTTATGGCTTCGCCTTATTGCTGGCCGGAGTTTTTGCAGTGCAGCAATTTTCCAGACAAGCGCTGGAATCGTGGCTGGTCGGGGAACACTTAGGTGTACATCCGCTGGCGGTGCTGTTATCGGTGTGGGCGGGCATCAAATTGTTCGGTGTGGGCGGGTTTTTCTACGGCCCACTGATTTTGATTATCCTGAAGGCATTGGCCAAGGGGCTGGCGCATATCATACCCGCCCGCCCTGCCCGCAATAATGAGCCGCTGGATGGGATGGAGGACTAGACCAGGTGGGTAAAGGCAAAAATGTTGTCATTTTGGGATCAACCGGCTCAATCGGACGCCAGGCATTAGAGGTAATTGAAACGCTTGGTGAAGACTGGCATGTCGCAGCCGTGACAGCTGATCATAATTATGACTTAGTCAACCAACAGATCAGGAAACATGGCTGTCGCTATGCCGCTTTGAACAGCCGTTCGGACGCTGCGAAGTTGCGTAACATTGCTCCGGAAGGGTGCCAGATATGGGAAGGTCCTGAAGCAATGCGGGATCTGGCGGCTTTGCCGGAAGCGGATGTCGTTTTGGTGGCGGTACTTGGGACAGCCGGCATCGAGCCGACGCTGGCGGCCCTGAAGGCCGGCAAACGCGTCGCCTTAGCCAATAAAGAAACACTGGTTGCTGCCGGCGCTCTGATTATGCAGGCCGTGCGTCAGGCCGGTTCTACGGGGATGTTGGTGCCGGTGGACAGTGAGCATTCTGCCATTTTTCAGTGTCTGGTGGGACAGGATCAGGATGCGTTGGAGAGTATCACCCTGACGGCCTCTGGCGGCGCATTCCGTGATTATCCCCTTGCAGAACTGGCCAACGTTACTCCGGAGATGGCCCTGCGACATCCCAACTGGAATATGGGCCCGAAAATAACGATTGATTCAGCTACGTTGATGAATAAAGGCTTGGAAGTCATTGAAGCCCATTGGCTTTTTGCGGTTGATTATCCTCAGATCAATGTCGCGATTCATCCTGGCAGTATGGTGCATTCCATGGTTCACTTGCGGGATGGCAGTATTCTCGCGCAACTGGGCGCTCCCGATATGCGGCTGCCAATTCAATATGCTTTTACATATCCGCGGCGTCTACCGAATAATTACCGTCGACTAAATCTGTTTGAGTGTGGGCCGCTGCTTTTCGAACCTCCCGATTTACAGCGTTTTCCGGCGCTTAAGCTAGCCTATGATGCTGGTACAGCGGGTGGAACAGCCCCGGCAGTTTTGAATGCCGCCAATGAAGAAGCGGTGGCAGCCTTTCGGGCAGGGCGAGTCGCCTTTCTGGACATCGCCCGCATTGTAGCCGAAACGCTTGGGAAGCATATCAACAGTACTTGGATACCTGATCTCGGAACAATTCTGGAAGCGGATGCGGCGGCGCGAGTCAGTGCCAACAGCATCATTCGCCGGTTGGAGGGGAAATAACATGCTGGTTGTTCATATCCTTTGGACTTTGCTGGCTTTAAACTTATTGGTACTCGCGCATGAGGGCGGCCATTACCTGGCTGCCAGAAATGCGGGTATCAAAATCTACGAATTCTCGATTGGATTCGGTCCGCGTCTTTTTGGCTGGCGCAAGAACGACATTGACTATTCAGTGCGTGCCTTGTTTCTGGGAGGCTTCGTACGCATGGCTGGCGTCGAGGAGACGATCGAGGGCGGTAAAGATGATGAGCAGCTGGCCGATGATGATCCATCCAATTTTAAAAACAAATCGCTGTGGGCTAGAGTAGCGGTCCTTTTTGCCGGGCCGTTCAGCAATTATGTAGTCGCTTTCATTCTGTTCGCGGTCGCTTATGCCTTTTTCGGTGTTCCCTATGATATTGTCGATGAACAAGCCAAAGTTGGTTATGTAATTGCCAAATCCCCGGCTTATCAGTCAGGGTTAGCGGTTGGTGACAAGATTGTGGCCATTGACGGTCAGCCTATTGAAAATTGGGATGCCATGACCGCTATCATTCGCCAGAATCCCGAGAAGAAGCTGACGCTGACGATCAGTAGGAACGGCCAAAATCTGAGTATTGATATTATCCCGCGACAGGCGTTTGGGCAAACGGAGCCGTATGGTGAAATTGGCGTCCAGCGGGAGATCTCTCTTAAGCGCCTGGGATTTGTAGATAGCATAAAAACGGCTGGTCGGCAAGTCTGGTATCTGAATGTCGCCACCGTGCGAGTACTGACCGGCAAAGAAAAGGCTGATTTCATGGGCCCGGTCGGTTTGGTCAGCGAGGTCGGGCAGGCTACCCAAAAGGGTGCCGGGTGGTTCTTGCAGATTATTGCAGCCGTATCCGGCAGCTTGGCGTTTTTCAACTTGATCCCCATTCCGTTGCCATTACTGGATGGGGGCTGGATTATGATATTGATCATTGAAAAAATCCTCCGGAGAGAGTTTAGCCAAAACCAGAAAGCCATTGCTCAGATGATTGGTCTGGCGGCTGTCCTGGTACTATTCGTGGTAGTCACGTGGGGCGATATTTCCGGTTTGCTGCAGCGCTACTTCTAGTGTTATGGCCGGCATTATTTCTAAGGTGTCACGAACGCTACCACAGCAGCTACGGCAAAAGGAGCTGAACAATGGTTAAGAAAAAACCTTCCAAATGGTTTAGTCCCGATAAAGAAGGACGTTCCCGCGGACGCCTTTCCAAAAGGTTTTGTCAACGGTGCGGCACTACGATTCAGCATGCACCGATCCTGAAGTCGCTGAACTTATGCAGCTTTTGTGTTGAGGAGTTGCGCAAAGCGCGCGACGGAGTCTGGTCCTGTAAAGGCTGCGGCGCGCTTGTGCCTGATCAATTGCGCGCCAACAATGGTTATTGCTCGGCCTGCCTGTGCCCCGCCTGCGGGCGTCCGGCACCAGCTGAAGTTCGTCAAAAGGGCATGTGCTCCAGATGTCTCAAGGCCAGTGGCGTATTCTGTGTGCGTTGTGGGACGGAAGCATCGGCCCAAGTAAAAAAGAATAAGGGTATTTGTGACCGCTGCGCCTCTCAGGGTGCCGCTCAGGCTAATCCGCCACCAAAGGCCGCTCAGTCCAAAAAGGCCGCTCAGCCGAAAAAAACATCTCGGCCCCAAAAACCTGGGCGTAGAATGATATAATTAGTAAAAGACCCGGCTCAATTACTGGACCGGGTTTTTAAATGAAGGTGATCTTACATGTCTAATAACACATACGGGTATGGCCAGATGCCCCGACGTGCAACCCGACCGGTCAAGGTTGGCAGTCTGACAATCGGCGGCAATGCACCGATCAGTGTGCAATCGATGCTGAACGCCAACCCGCACGACGAACAAGCGGTTCGCAATCAGCTAAGGGCACTGGCAGCCGCGGGCTGCGAAATTGCCCGCTTGACAGTACCCGATCAGCAGGCCGTTGATGTGCTGGCCGCCGTCCTAAAAGACGCTCCGATTCCACTAGTGGCTGACATCCATTTTGACTACCGGCTCGCCATTGCCGCCATGGAAGCAGGCGTACATAAAGTGCGCATTAATCCCGGCAATATTGGCAGCATTGAACGTATTGCCGAAGTGGCAGCAGCAGCGCGCGAGCGGCAGGTTCCCATTCGCATCGGGGTCAATGCTGGTTCGCTGGAACGCAGTCTGCTGGAGAAGTACCAAGGCCCTACGGCCGCCGCACTTGCTGAAAGCGCCCTTAGTCAGGCAGCCGTCTTAGAGGGATTAGGGCATAACGCTATTGTGCTGTCAGCCAAAGCGTCGGATGTGCCTACCACGATCGAGACTTATCGGATTCTGGCGCAAAAATGCAATTATCCTCTGCACATAGGGGTGACTGAAGCGGGCACGCTCTTAACCGGATCAATCCGGACGGCTGTTGGCTTGGGTATCCTTCTATGGCAGGGGATTGGTGATACTCTGAGGGTTTCGCTCACTGGCGATCCCGTGCCGGAGATTAAAGCCGGCTTTGACATTCTAAAGGCGCTGGATCTAAGGAAAAAAGGGCCGGTGGTAATAGCCTGTCCAACTTGCGGACGCACGCGCATAGATCTACCGAAACTGGCGGCGGAGATTGAGAAGATAGCGGCCGACATTGACAAGCCGCTTAAAATAGCGGTTATGGGGTGCGCAGTTAACGGACCGGGCGAAGCTCGCGAAGCTGACTTGGGCATCGCCGGCGGTAATGAAGAAGGGTTGATTTTTCGTCAGGGCCGCATTCTCAAAAAAGTGCCAGCCGCAGATCTTCTTTCCGTTTTCAAGCAGGAACTAACCGACCTTGTTGCCGAAATCCGCAAGGAAAAATAAAACCGCACTGATTCATTCATTGGAGGTCTACTATTGCCCGAATATAGGATCGATCCCCAAAACCGCACTTTGACTTCGATTCCAGGCATCCTTGAAAGGCAACTTTCCGCTGAGGCCGTCAAAATCATACGGGAAGGTGTCCTGGATTATATCTTGGTTGATTCCACAAGCAGCGCCTGGACGATACAGCTTGTTTTGGAGGAAGAAGCGGCTCCCGCTTCTCTCGACGAACTGGCAGCCGCCATCCGGGAGTGCCTTACCGGCATTTCCGCCATTACATTCTGGCCTTGTTACCGGGGCGAAAAAATACCGCTTGAGCGGCGTGTAGCGCTTGTCTGGGATCAATGCGTCAAATGCCTGATGCAGGATCTTCCGGGAGCATTGGGCTGGATCGGCGAGCAGCATTGGGTGTGCGACGGCATGACGATCAAGTTGGATGTGTCGGGAGAACTGGGCGCGAACTGGCTTAACACCAGGGGTTTCCCCGAACGCTTAGCTGACTTGCTTTCTAAATCGGTCGGCACAGACGTTGTCGTCTCACTGCAGCCGGTCAATCCGCCGGAAGATATCGGTAAAATGATTGCTCAACAGATTATGGACGACATCCAGAGCAGTCAGATCGGGAACGCCAAAAACGGGGCTGGCGCACACGCTAATGGCAAAAAAGGCAAAGCGCCGGAAGCCGGGACGGTTATTTTGGGGCGCAAAATCAGCGGGGAGCCGATGAAACTACAGGATGTCATTGATGAAGAAAAACAAGTAATTGTTTCCGGCGAGGTTTTTTCCAAAGATGTCCGGGACTTGCGTACCGGCAGGAAGCTAATTACTTTTGAAATTACAGATGGAACTGATTCCATCGCTGCCAAAGTATTTGAAGAACCGAAGCGTCCGATTAACGATGCGTTTGCAGTCGGAGATTTCTTAATTTGTCGGGGCTCGGCGCAGTTTGATCGCTTCACTAATGAACTGACTCTCATGCCCAACGATATCATGCGTGGCCAAATGGAGAAAGAAGAACGTGTTGATGTCAGCCCCGAAAAACGGGTGGAGCTGCATCTGCACACGCAAATGAGTGCCATGGACGCCTTATGCGATGTGAAGCAGGTCGTGAGTCAGGCAGCCGCGTGGGGACAGCCTGCCATAGCCATTACTGATCACGGAGTAGTGCAGTCTTTCCCGGATGCGTATGACGCTGGTAAAAAGCATGGGATCAAGATCATCTTCGGTATGGAAGGGTATATGGTCGATGATCAGAGTATGATCGTCAGCGGCGAAGCCGATGGTTTGTTCCAGGAACAGGAATTTGTGGCTTTTGACCTGGAGACGACCGGCCTATCCTATATGACGGATGAAATCATAGAAATCGGCGCTGTCAGAATTAAGGATGGCGCAATTAAGGATTATTTCACCACTTTTGTGGATCCGGGGATGTCAATTCCGGAAGAGTCGACACGCATTACCGGTATCACTAATGAAATGGTAGCTGGAGCTCCGGAGACGGCTGCGGCCTTGGACAAGTTTCTCAAATTTGCAGGCAACGCCGTCCTGATTGCTCATAACGCCGAGTTCGACATGGGTTTTATCAGAGCAAAAACAGCCAGATATTTGAACCGGGCGGCTCAGTCAACCTATGTTGATACACTGGCGCTTGCGCGGACTCTGTGGCCGCATTTGCGTAATCATAAACTTGATACTGTTGCTGCTCATCTTGAGATTACGCTCGGCCAGCATCATCGGGCTGCTGACGATGCCGCCACCTGCGGCGCAATTTTCCTGAAAGGGATGGAAGTACTCAGTGCGCGTGGTCTGGAACGCTTGCAGAGTCTCAACGGCATTGCCCAGGAACGGGCACATGAATTTCAAAAACCATATCATATTATCCTGCTTGCCAAGAATCAGGCCGGTCTGGAGAACCTATATAAGCTAGTGTCGCTATCGCACACCGAGTATTTTTTCAGAACGCCCCGCCTACCGCGTCATCTGATCAAACAGTATCACGAAGGATTGCTGATCGGTTCAGCCTGTGAATCGGGCGAGTTGTTCCGGGCAATAGTACGTGGAACCGATCATGCCAGGCTGGAGTCGATTGCTTCTTTTTATGATTATCTTGAAATTCAGCCGCTTGGCAACAATGAATTCATGATCCGCGCGGGAGAGGCTTCCTCACGGGAAGAATTGGCTGATTTTAACAAGCAGATTGTCAAATTGGGCCAGCGTCTCGGAAAACCTGTTGTGGCAACCGGCGACGTCCATTTTATTAATCCGGAGGACGAGGTTTATCGGCGCATCATTCAGTCCGGGCAAGGTTATGAAGGTTCGGATGCGCAGGCACCCCTGTATATGCGCACAACTGCGGAAATGCTTGCTGAATTTGATTATCTCACTCCCGAAGAACAACGCTGGGTCGTGATTGATTGTCCAAATCGCATCGTGGACGCCATTGATGATATTAAGCCAGTGCCAGATGAATTCTGTCCTCCGATCATTGAGGGTTCGGATGAAGAAATCCGGCAAATGGCTTATGACCGGGCGGTTCAGTTATACGGGGATCCATTACCGGCCATCGTATCTGACAGAATTGAATGGGAGCTACAGAGCATTATTGGACACGGCTATGCGGTCTTGTACCTGATTGCGCATAAGCTGGTCAAGAAGTCCCTGGATGATGGATACTTAGTCGGTTCACGGGGATCGGTAGGATCATCGCTGATCGCGACCTTGTGCGGGATCACCGAGGTCAATCCTTTACCGGCACACTATTTGTGCGGAAACTGCCACTACAGCGAATTTATGGAGAGCGGCAGCATTGGATCAGGGGTGGACTTGCCAGCCAAGGATTGCCCTAAGTGTGGTCAGCCGCTGGTAAAAGATGGGCATGATATTCATTTTGCTACTTTTATGGGCTTCGAGGGTGATAAGGAGCCGGATATCGACCTTAATTTCTCCGGCGAGTATCAGCCGGTCGTCCATCGCTATACGGAAGAGCTATTTGGCAAGGACTATGTATTCCGGGCTGGTACGATTACAACTTTGGCTGAGAAAACGGCTTTCGGTTTTGTCAAAGCCTATCTGGAGGAACACGGCACCCATGCACGCCGCGCGGAAATAAATCGCCTGGTGAAAGGGTGCACTGGCGTAAAACGCTCCACTGGACAGCATCCGGGCGGCATGATGGTCGTCCCGCCGAATCGGAATATTCACCAGTTTTCTCCGGTGCAATATCCGGCCAATGATAAGAATGCCGGTTGGATCACGACGCACTTCGATTATCATTCGCTGTCAGGGCGCTTGGTAAAGCTTGATATTCTCGGACATGATGATCCAACTGTTATTAAGATGCTGCACGATCTGACCGGTATTGATCCCCGCAGCGTGCCGCTGGATGATCCGGATACAATGCGCATTTTTTCCAGCGTCGAGCCGCTTGGTGTCACAGCTGAGGAAAGCGGCACGAACTTAGGGACTTTGGCAGTCCCCGAATTCGGAACATCATTTGTTCGGCAAATGCTGGAAGACACTAAGCCAACCACTTTCAGCGAACTGATCAAAATATCCGGTCTTTCACACGGGACCGGCGTTTGGCTGGGAAACGCCCAGGAGCTGGTGCGTTCTGGACAGGCAAAATTCGCGGATGTCATCTCTGCCAGGGATGATATCATGAATCACTTGATATATCTGGGGGTTAAGCCGAAGACGGCGTTTAAGATTATGGAATCGGTTCGTAAGGGCAGGGGCGTCTCTGATGAAGACGAAGCTGTGATGCGACAGGCCGATGTACCGGATTGGTATATTGAGTCTTGCCGCAAAATCAGCTATCTCTTCCCTAAAGCGCATGCGACCGCCTATGTGATGATGTCTTTCCGAATAGCTTATTTTAAGGTTCATTATCCGGAAGCCTTTTATGCAACTTATTTCACTGTCAGAGCTAACGAATTTGACGCTGACATGGTGTCCAAGGGCGCAGATTTTCTACGCTCTGAGCTACGTAAAATTCAGGCGAAAGGCAAAGAAGCTACCGGTAAAGAGGAGAATCTGGCTACCATTATTGAAGTAGTCATTGAGGCGATAGCGCGTGGTATCAAATTCCTCAAAGTAGACATTTACAAATCGGACGCCCGAAAGTTTTTGATTACGACGGAGGGTTTACTGCCGCCGCTCAGCAGCCTGCAGGGGCTGGGTGAGAACGCTGCTCAGCAGTTGGCTGAAGCCGCCGCTCAAGGTGAGTTTATGTCTGTGGAAGACTTAAAAACCAGGGCCAGGCTTTCATCAGCTGTAATTGATACGCTCAAAAGACACGGGTGTCTACAGGGAATGCCTGATTCGGACCAGCTCAGTCTCTTTGCCGTGTAACCTGCGAAGAATAAACAGGCGAGAGGTGCCGCATGGAAAACCTGATAGCTCAAATTGCACAGACCAGCCGCCTACAGACCTTGGCGCTTAATCGGCTGAAGGCACTTCTGACAGAAGTGGTCGGTAACGCAGAGCGTTCAGCAGTTCTGTTTGGCGGTGCGCTGCAGGCGCATCAAAAAGAATGCAGTTTCTCAGAAGAGTGTGCCACGATCATGACCGATGCAGTTGGGATCGTCACTGCGCCAAATGGTAGTCTGTCTGCTGGTTTACAGCTGAAAGAAATTCAGGGCAGCTTTGGCGAAATACTGAAAGCCTCTCGTGAGCATACACTGGCTGCGGCCGGGAAATTTAGCAATACGATGTTGATGCTCGATAAACTCGCCGAAAACGTGCAAACGCTGGGAGAGCTATCCGTAAGAATCTTAGCAGAATTAGAATCCAGCGGGCAAATTGCCGAGAAAACAAATACGCTGGCTCACAAGGCGATTCAGGAAGCACAAAAGGCCGGGTTTGCCGGTCAGGGTTTTTCGGTAATCGCTGGCGAAGTTAATAAATTGGCGGTCAAGAATAAAGAAACCGCTGCGAATATTATCCCGGTCGCCGCTAATCTACGCAACGAAATAGCGGTCTGTCTGGAATACTTGTCATCATGTCTGGAAGCGGCTGCGGCGACAGAACGGTCGTTAACAGACAATGCTGAAAGAATCAGCCGGTTGACAGAGGGCATTGAACGACTTTTCAAAATCCTGGATCAGTTTAATGACGCCGGTCGGGGAGTAACGTTGTTTGCTGATGAATCGATCAAGGCCCTGCAGGATTATGCTGGCATCGCACAAAATTATATGGCAGCTTTGCACCAGTTGCAGAAGATGACCAACAGGCTGAAATCCGCGTTGGCACAAGCCGCCGGATACGCTTCTTTTCTAACAGAAACTGATATTGGTATCGGACTTTTTATTGATGAGAATCTTCCGTCAGCCACCAATGCAGCTAATGGGGATGCAACCGCCTATCACCTGGTTTTGCCAGGTCCGGTGCAGTCCTTTGATCCGCTTTTTGCGGATGATTCAGCTTCTGCAGAAGTGTGCCGCCTGATCTATGGCAGGTTAGTTGATATCGATAGCGCGGGCGGTTTGTTGCCGGGATTGGCTTTTGCTTGGGAATCCAGAGATGAGAGCAGAGAGTGGACTTTTTATATCAGGAAAAACGCCTGCTTCCATGATGGCACACCGATTACTGCGACCGAAATTGCGGAGTCTCTGCAGCGGGTCCTGTCTCCTCAGCTGCGTTCTCCGGGCTCCTGGCTGTTAATGATGATCAACGGTGCAGTTGATTATTTGTCAGGTTCAGCCTCTCAAATTGAAGGCATCGAAGTGGTAGATGGGCATACGCTACGCTTTCATCTCGAGCAGTCCTATCAGCCTTTTGCGGCTAATCTTTCGCATGTGGCTTGTTCCATATTAAAAATCCGACATGCGGATCAGGAGAATGGCAGCCGGAAACCAGTTCTGGTAGGCAGCGGTGCCTATCTGTTGCGGGGAGTTCAGCAGCAAAGCCGGAATGCTATGCTATTAGAGGCCTTTGATAATTATTATAAAGGGCGGCCATTCACTGGAAGAATCACTTTTGAGATCAATCCGGATCGCGGTGAGCGTTTGGCACAGTTTCTGCGTGGCAACCTCAGTCATCTGCGACTGAGCGGCAGCCAAATCCGTCAGTTTCATTCTCAATCGTTGGCGCAGCGGACGGCGTTCGGAACATTCTTTGCCGGATTCAACCTGGCACGGCCTGGTCCGTGGCGCAGCATGGATTTTCGCAAGGCACTCAACTATGGCGTTGATCGCCAAAGATTGATCAACGATTTGCTGGCCGGAGCTGGCTTGCCAGCCTATGGACCAGTTCCGTCAGAATGGCTTGGCGGAGCGGTTTATCCGGAGTATGAATATAACCCCGAAAAGGCGGCCCTCTTATTGCAGCGATGTGGCTGGAGCGCCTCTGCGGAAAAGCCGCTGCGTCTGTTTACGGCGGACGCCGGTTTGTTTGTAGAACTGGCGGAGTTCCTGGCGGAAAGCTTTATTAGGATTGGTGTACCTGCAGAAATAGAAGTACTCTCCTGGGAGGATTTTCAGAATCCGGTTTATTTGGCGCCAGCGCATTTATACATTGCCGGTTGGTCGGCTGAGACGACGGATCTTGACAGTTTTCTCTATCCGTTGTTTCATTCCGGTTCGCGAAATTCCGGTAATTTTGGCGCATTTATCGATGCATACGCTGACCGCATGCTTAAGAAGGCACGGGCAGTTGAAAGTGCTGATGAAAGAACCCAGGTATATCGTGATTTGGCATTGCATATTCACAAGGAAGCACCTTGGGTCTTCCTTTACCATCCCGTGCACGCCTTTGCAGTTGGCGATAATGTCCGCGACTTTGAGCTGAATCCACTAGGCTATGTGGACCTGGCTAAGGTTTGGGTTCAGCAGCAATAGGTTTAGACAGCCGACGCGCTATGTGAGACTAATCAACTGGTCTAATCAATTAATGCAGATGTATGCTCAAGTCTGCGTAAAGGAGCGTGTCATGCTTTGGACTCCAAAGTGTTAGCAAGACTAGAACCCGAAAAAACCGCCGCTTTACTGCGCAGCATTTCCTTAATCGGTCAAAGCCTTGCCAAACTGGAATTCAATCTAGAGAACGCAATCGCCGTTTTTGATAATGAGGCGGTCTTGCAGGTCTTTGCCCCCGAAAAAAAGAATGCCAGTTTGGATAGCTTCGCCAAAGTCATGCGCAGTGCGGCCGCATCTGGGCGTTCGGCCGTTAAGCTGCAGGAGTCTGCTACCCTGATCGCCGAAATTATCTTTGACACAGACACTTTGATCACCCAATTGCAGCAGGATGCTGCTGCCGCATCGACACGGCTCCAAGACCTGTTCGATGGCCTACATAACCTAGAAGCACAGTTGCGTTTATGCTCTGCTCTGATACCAGGTCTTGAAAAAGAAGCCGGATCCATTTTTAGCAGCGCCGAGCAAGCCCGGCTGCTATCTTTGAATGCCAACATAGAAGCAGTTCGAGCTGCGGATAAGTGGGAGACTGACTTTTCCGAGACCTCGGTCAGCGTTACTAAGCTGTCTGAACAAACAGATTCATTGGCACAGGCCGTCGCACAATCAGGAAATGATCTTATTAAACATTGCCGTACAGCGTTGCGAGAGAGTGTGGAGATGTTGGCCGCTGTTAAGAATATTCAGTCAATGGTTGTGACCTCTCAGAATGATAGCTTCAGGCTGGCGGAAGTTGCCGCTATGCTGCCGGAATCCGCAGCAATGCTGACAGATGGGAGCAATGCTGCTCTGGAACAGATTAGGAATATGGCTCAGCCGCTCGGCAATTTGGGCAAAACAGCCCAGAGTAACCATGACGATTTGCGCATTTGCGCCGAAAACCGGGCGCGGTTGAGTACTCAAGCGCAAGCGCTCTGTCAAGCCAGACAAATCTTAACTGAATTCAATGATACACTCTACCAAAAAACGGCATCACTGGTGGCTGCACCGGCAAATGCGGCGCAACGCCGTGACGAATATAGCGCTGGCTTTTTGGCAGATGCGGTGAATCTGGACCCTGCCACGGCAAATGATCCATTGTCTTTGCATATTAATGGTTATTTATATCAATGTCTGACCAAACATGCCGGTGAATATGCGTCATCTTCGTTGGCAATCAACTGGTCGTGTAACGAGGATTTTACCACATGGTTTTTCACATTGCGCCCCGGGGTACGGTTTCATAATGGCCGAACAGTAATGGCGGCAGATGTTCAATTTTCGCTGGAACGGATGCTGTTGCGATCGCCCTATGCCAAGCTTTTTGCCGCGATTACAGGGATTATCAATTTCAAAGGTGGCCAGAGTCGGGAACTTGCGGGATTACAGGTTATAGCTCCAAACCGAATTCGGTTTGACCTCGATCAACCTGACCCGAACTGGCCACTTTTATTATCACATCCTGCTGCTGCCATTTTGCCAAAGGAAGAGTGTCAGGCACCTGCGCAAGTTTTTTTTGACGCTCCGATCGGTTCCGGACCATTTGAGTTTATTGAACGGAACAATAACACCCTTGTTTTACGGGCGTTTGAAGAATTCTGTCAGGGACGTCCCTTTATCGACGAGCTCAAAATAGTCCTATTTCAGGAAGCTGAAGAATGCCTAAAAGTATTTCGGCAGGGCCGCCTGGAACAGGTTGATTTTTACGGAAAACAAGCTGAGATGGTTGATCCGGATCGCATTCCCGGGCAAGTGCAGATCGTGGAATCTTGCCCGCGGGAGGATTCCGCCAAAATAGTGCGCCTGCTCAGCGATCGTGTTCGATGGATTGGAGCGGAAGACGGCCGCGCTTTTTCGCTGACCGAAGCTTGGCTGACTTTTGTTTCCTGACACTCCGAGCTGTTGACATTGTCGGCATAGCCTGACAATTAATCCTCCGTTGCCACCTCATGAAGCCTCGCAATCCGGTCAAGCTAAAGCCGGGAGGTGATCACGGCAATGGATGAAGAAAAGCGCCTGGGAGAGCATCTTGAAATGCATGGGCATGATCATGAGAACGAGGATAGGCATGAGGATGGCCTTGAGTTCCATAAGATCGAGTCTCGTGAACGTGAACCAGAGCGCCATGTGGAACTGGAAAGGGAAGGGAAGCGCAATTCTTGGATTGTACCCGTTTTGGCTCTGCTGGCTCTGGCAGTGGCCGGATTAGGACTTTTCTCGAGTACGATGACTCGCAGGAATGGAAGTCCGAACACTCCGACCCGTATTACCCGCAGAGTTATTCCGGAACAGTCTCCAACAAAGCGGGTTCCAGGCATAAGCGAGACCGATATTAAGGATCTAAATACATCCATTAGTAAGGCGCGCGAAGCAACCAGGGATGGGGACTGGGCAACGGCTCGTCGGGAGACGACCAGGCTCGGTTCGCTATGGGCACGTTTTAAACCCCGCGCGACTGGGATGCGGCCGGCGATTGATACCGCGTCGTTCGACGCCATCTATGCCAGGTTGAAGGCGAATGTCAATCTGCGCGATAAGGATATGACCCTCAGGGATTTGACTCGACTCGATAGGCTAATTAAAGATTTGAACAATCGAAGCCGCAGCCAAGACTCGACCCCGAACCGAATTCAGAACCGGATGCTTCCGTAAACTAAACTACAGAATCTGCTCCGGCTCTGCCGGAGCCTTTTTTTCAGTATGGCTGGCAAAGGCACTGTGATTATGAATCGATTCAAAGGTCTCGACCTCCAAATCGAACCATTTTATGCGTTGATCCGAGCGTAAGGCTAAAACTGAGTCGCGCAGTACATCCTCAACGAATTTGGGGTTTTCGTAAGCCTTTTCGGTGATAAATTTCTCATCCTCCCGCTTTAGCAATGGGAAAATGGGGGCGCTGCCCTGGTTGCGCAGCAGCTCAACCAGCTCCTCAATCCAGAGATACTGCTTGGGATGACAGCGAATCCGGGTGCGGATCACCCCGCGCTGATTATGGGCGCCATAGGCTGAAATTTCTTTGCTGCACGGGCAAAGGGAATTGACCGGAACTTCCACGCCTAAAGTATAGTCATATGATTTGCCGGAAAGCCGGGACCAAAATTCGGCGCGGTAATCAAGAAAAGCCTGTTGGTGGCTTACGGGTGCCGCCTGTTTCAGAAAATAACGGAAGCGCAGACTAAGTTCCGCTTGCGATGCCGATAATGACTGGGTGGTCTCTTCGAGAATCAGTCTGATTTCATGTCCGGAAACGGGTTTTTCGCTCCAGGAGGTTAAGATTTCAACAAACCGACTCATGTGCGTTCCCCTAAAATATTGGGGGAGGTTAACGCTTAGCGATATATTGGCTAGCACGCTTTGAAAGCCATTATCCATAGTTCGGATTAAGAATGGCAAGTGGATATCTTTGATTCCTACTCTCTGTATTTCAATTCCGCGATTATCCGTAAGACTTTGGACATCTTTCAATTTTAATGACCTCCGCGTTGTAAAATTAAGCATGCAAATTATCACTTGGAACTCCGCTGCTTTAGAATTCCGCTGATTTGTCCTAAATCCTTTTGTTATCCTGTAAAAGACCTTTTTGCGCGCTCATTCCCTTTTATGGTATATTGATAGGCGGTAGGCGTACAAGATTCATTTTATGATGGCTGGATCACTGGCTGCGCGCATTTTTCCCAAATGGGATACATACACAGATTTTGATAAGGCGGAGTGCGATGAGGGAAAGAAGGGGCAATTAATTTGGAGAAGAAATCTGTCGGGCTGGGTCTGGCGCTCGGAGGCGGTGCGGCACGGGGTATGGCTCATCTTGGCGTGCTACGTGTGCTGGAAAGAGAAGGCATCAATGTTGACTATTTGGCTGGAACAAGCATGGGTGCGGTCGTCGCAGCAGTTTACGCCGTTGGAACGGACCCCAATTATATAGCGCGTCTGGCGGAAAAACTCCGCTGGGAAACGTTGGTGGACATCCGCTTTAATAAAATGGGCCTAATTTCGGGTGACAAAATTGAACGCGTGATCCAGGTCCTTACTAAGAATCGCAATTTTGAGGAACTCCAAATGCCGCTGGCGATTATCGCCGCCGATCTGGGCAGCGGAGAACCCGTAATTTTCAGATCCGGCCCGATTTATTCGGCAGTGCGGGCCAGCATCGCCATTCCGGGAGTTTTCGAACCGGTCAAATGCGGAGACCGGATGCTAGTTGACGGTGGCATTATTAACAATGTCCCGGTAAAGCCAGTACGCGATTTGGGGGCTGATGTAGTGATCGCGGTGGATGTGTCCCACGATCAGGGATCCAGCGAGCCGCGCAATTTCGTGGAAGTACTGTTTAAAGCCTTTGAAGTGATGGGAGCCTATATTAATAAAGCACAGCTGGAAAGCGCCGATTTGGTGATCGCGCCTAACACTGACAAAATTGGTCCGGCAGGCTTTTACAGAGCGGCTGAATGTATTGCTGCCGGGGAACAGGCCGCCGAAGAAGCCTTACCGCGCATTCGAGAACTGTTGGCTAAAAAAGCCGAAGAAATGGGCTGTCAGAAAACAGAGCGCCAGAAACCAGCCCGCCAGGAACGGGAGGCCTGAATCAGTGGTCGATATCGTCGTAATCGGTGCCGGGGCGGCAGGAATGATGGCCGCTTATGCCGCTGCCAGATCAGGTGCCAAGGTAGTTTTAGTCGAGCGTAACCACCATCCAGGGCGCAAAATACTGCTGACTGGCAAAGGCCGCTGCAATGTTACCAATGGCACGGATCCGCAGGGTATTGTGGCTGCCTTTCCGGAAACCGGTCGTTTTTTGCTCGGTCCGGTCAGCCGGTTTACTCCTGATGATTTGATGCGTTTTATTCAAGAGCAGGGCGTACCGCTTAAAGTGGAAAGAGGACGCCGGGTTTTTCCTGAAAGCGATCGATCATCGGATATTGTCAGAGCTTTGCGCAATGCTGCGGCGGGGGCTGGAGTGCAATTCCGCCCAGACAGTCGGGTGGAAAGAGTGGACGAATGCAAGGCGCAACATGATGGGGGCGATAACCGTCACATCTTCCAAATAGCATTCAGCGGCGGCGTTGGCGGCGTTGGCGGCGTTCAGGATGGGTTGGGCAGCCAGGCGGGGCCGCACAGTCAGGATGCGCTGCAATGTAAGGCTGTAATAATTGCTACAGGTGGCTTGTCATACCCCGCAACCGGTTCAACGGGAGATGGCTATCGTTTTGCCCGCCAGTATGGGCATACTATAGCAAATCCTTTTCCATCATTGGTGCCACTTGAAACTACCGAAAAATGGGTTCCCCAGCTACAGGGGTTAAGTCTGAAAAATGTAACCATGCGGGCGCTGTCAGGCGAGCAGATTATCGGAGAAGAATTTGGTGAAATGCTGTTTACGCATTATGGTGTATCCGGCCCAATTGTTTTATCACTTAGCCGGGCGGTGGTGCGCGCCATGCAGCCGGGCACAGGTGCGGCGGCCTTCACAGCGGGAAAAGCGCAAAAAGTGCCAGCGATGCGCATTGTTCTGGAATTGGATTTAAAGCCCGCCTTGGATATTGAAAAACTGGATGCCCGGGTTGTGCGTGATTGGACAAGTATTTCGCGTAAGCATTTCAGTAATGCGCTGGATGCGCTGCTGCCCAAGAAGATGATCCCGGTCATCATTGCACTCTGCGGTATTGACGGAGATACGCCGGTCAATCAGATTACCAGGGAGCAGCGTTTGGGGCTGGTCAGTCTGCTAAAAAAACTGGTCATGACTGTCACCGGTTATCGGCCAATAGCCGAGGCGATTGTCACTTCCGGAGGCGTCAATATCAAAGAGATCAATGCACGTACAATGGAATCCAAACTTGCACCAGGTCTGTTTTTCGCCGGAGAAGTCATTGATGTGGATGGCTATACTGGTGGATACAACTTGCAGGCAGCTTTTTCTACTGGCTATGCTGCCGGTGTCGGAGCTGCGGAGTATTGTCACAAAAACTGACCCGCGGGGGTGGATGTGTATGACTGTTAAGAAGTCCGCAGGCATGAAATGGTTTGACTTTACTGGAAAAATGGTCGCCTTTTTGTCGATCACTCTTTTCATATTGCTTTTGATTACGCAGGTATTGCTGCGCAGCGGGGTTTGGCGGACAAAACTGTGCCCCATGGAACGCTGGGAAGGAGAATTAATCAGCGATCTGAGGGGAGAATGAAAAGGCTTTGCCAGAGGGGAGAATGAACGTGGCCGTCAGAGGTATACGCGGTGCGATTACCGTTGATGAAAACAGCGGATTGGCAATCACTGAGGCTGTGGTGGAACTGCTGCGCAAAATGACTAATGTCAATGGTTTTCAAACAGAGGATCTAGCCGCCGTATTATTCAGTTCCACTCCGGATTTGAACGCTGGGTTCCCGGCAACCGCTGCCCGTACACTGCCTGGCTACGAAGCAGTACCATTGTTTGGCACTAGTGAAATCAACCCGCCGGGTTCGTTGCCGCAATGCGTCCGGATCCTGATCTTGTGGAATACTGACAAACCCCAAAGCGCCATTAGGCATATTTTCTTAAAAGAGGCGGCCGCACTGCGACCGGATCTGGAGTGTTGAATTTTGCAGGAAATTTTAGCGGCTTGTTGAATTTGTTTGCGGTGCGGCTGGCAAAGCCACACCGTTTGCAGGTGGTGTATTAAATTTGTCCTCCGGTCTGATAATTGCGATTGATGGTCCGGCAGGTTCCGGAAAGAGTACCGTCGCCCGACTGGTTGCCGAGCGTTTAGGCATTACCTATATCGATACTGGCGCTATGTACCGGGCAATAGCCTTGAAAGCTCTTCGGATGGGCGTTTCTTGGGATGATGAGGCGACTTTGACTGATCTTGCCGAATCCTGCCAGATCAAGCTGACTGGCTTATGCCTGGGCGAAGGAGCAGTGTGGCAATCGCGCGTACTTTTGGATGGCGAAGATGTCTCAAACGCCATTCGCACGCACCATATTTCCGAGGGCGCTTCGCGCGTGTCAGCCTGGCCGGGTGTGCGTCAGGCCTTACTTAACAAGCAGCGGGAATTTGCGCACCGCAATTCAGTTGTGATGGATGGTCGAGATATCGGCACCGTCGTTTTGCCCCATGCGCAGGTTAAAATATTTCTGACAGCTTCTTTGGATGAACGGACCCGCCGCAGGGTGAGTGAACTGCTCAAGAGAGGCCGGGAGAGCGACGCGGTGTTTGAGCAAATCAGGGCGGATTTGCAAAGTAGAGATGCCAACGATTCAGGACGGGCTGTCGCTCCTTTAAAGCCGGCTATGGATGCCATTTTACTTGATACGACGTCATTGAGCATTTCAGAAGTTGTGCAGCGTATCATTGATATTGCTGAAGCAGCAGTTGCAGCCGGAGAGTCGGAAGAAAATTCGAGGCCGGTGACCAACGGATGAATATGAACATACATATTGCTGATAAGGCGGGCTTCTGTTTTGGAGTCAAGCGGGCGCTTGATATTGTTCAGGATGTACTAAAAGAAGGACAAGGCCCGGTTTGCACTCTGGGACCACTGATCCATAATCCCAGAGTAGTCAAGGAGTTGAGCGATCAGGGTGTGCGGGTGATCGATGATCCTGTATCCGCCGAGGCCGGGATTATGGTGATTCGCTCGCACGGAGCAACGCGCGACGAAGTTGAACGTGCTGTAGCCAAAGGACTAAAGGTGGTCGACGCCACCTGCCCCTGCTTGAAACAGGCTCAAAAAAGGGCAAATGAGTTATGCGGCGATGGCTACTATGTGGTGCTACTGGGTGAACGTGAGCATGCGGAAGTGCGCTCGATATTGGGCAGTGTGGACGGCACAATCCATGTAATTGAATCAACGGAAGAGGCCAAGGCGCTGCAATGCAGTAAAAAGGTAGCTTTACTTTCGCAGACCACCCAGCGTTATGAAGATTTTCAGGAAGTGGCTTGCGCATTATTGCCTAAAACCCGCGAATTTTTAATTGTTAACACAATCTGTAATGCCACGGTTGAGCGACAAAATGCCGCCGAAAAGATGGCCAAAAAAGTTGACGTAATGGTAGTAATCGGTGGCCGCAATAGTGCGAATACCGCCCGGTTATTTGAAATTTGCCGTTCAACAGGGACGCCGGCTTATCAGATCGAAAGCGCCGCAGAACTTAAGCCGGAATGGTTTGCTGGAGCGGTTGAAATAGGCTTAACAGCGGGGGCTTCAACCCCCCAGGGACAGATTGAGGAGGTAGTAAATCGGATGATGGAAATCGATGAACAGGGAAAGGTTAAGGATTCCGAGCAGCAGGAAGTTGTTCCTGAGGAGGTAGCTTCCGAAGGTGGGGAATCGATGGCCGGGTACGACTTTGAAAAGGAATATGGACGCCGTGACATCCGCCATCTGGAAGAAAACGAAATCGTCAAAGCACATGTAGTCCAGGTAAGGGATGACATGGTGTTTGTGGATGTCGGGACAAAATCCGAGCTGGCTATTCCATTGGCGGATCTTACTGCTAAAGATGTCATGTCTGCCAAAGAGGTTGTCGCAGTCGGAGATGTCATCGATGTGTTGGTTCTGCGGGCTGCGGACGAAGACAAAATTAAGCTGTCGGCCCGGCAGGCGGCGCAGCAAACTGTCTGGCTAGATCTAAATCAGCATTATCGCGATCATACGCCGGTGCAGGCCAAGGTTAAAGAAGTCGTCAAAGGCGGTCTGATTGCGGATTTGGCTGGCGTGCGTGCTTTCATTCCGGCCTCGCAGATTGATCGGGGCTTTGTTGAAGATTTGTCCAAATTTATCGGTGAGACCTGCGACTTTATGATCACCGAATTGGAAGAAGGGCGCCGTCGCAGAGTGGTTCTGTCCAGACGGGCTATTCTTGATGCGCAGTATGAGGAAAACAAGAAAGAAATCTTTGCCAGCCTGCAGGAAGGCGATGTCAAAGAAGGCGTGGTTTCCCGCTTAGCTGACTTTGGAGCTTTTGTCGATCTTGGCAAAGGCGTTGAAGGGCTCCTGCATATCTCAGAAATATCCTGGGAGCGCCTGAAGCACCCTGCGGAGCGTCTGTCGGCAGGTATGAAAGTTAAAGTGGAAGTTACTAAGGTAGACACCGAAAAAGGACGCATCTCTCTCAGCATGCGCTCCTTGTCGCCGCATCCGTGGGAAGGGATCGCCGAGAAATATAGTGAGGGCCAGGTGGTTAGCGGCACGGTTACCAGGATTGCTCCATTTGGCGCTTTTGTCAGAATTGAGGAAGGTATTGAGGGCCTGATTCACATCTCGCAACTGTCCAATCAGCGGGTGGCCAAGGCTGAAGAAGTAGTATCACCCGGACAGACAGTGCAGGCTAAGATTATCAAAGTGGATCCCGAAAACCGTCGCCTGAGTCTGTCGATGCGCGAAGCAGTTCAGCCAAGCGCGGAAGAAGTGGAATACCAAAAATACATGCAACCAGAATCAGCCCCCGTGACCATCGCCGACATGATCAAAGACAAAGAAGAATAGCACAAGGGGACGGTTCTTCTGTGCTAATAATTTCAGAAACAAGGGGACGGTTCTTTTGTGCCATGGTATATCAAAACCATGGATAGCACAGAAGAACCGTCCCCTTGTGCTGTCCAAAAACAGCACAGAAGAACCGTCCCCTTGTGTCCCTGCGTCTCAGTATATCCCCGCTGCCGGAAGGAGAATATAAAACAGGTGCCCGGTCTTTGGGGAGGGATTGTCGTGAATGTTGTTTATTACTGCTGGGACGGCATCTTTGATTCTCCGATGGCGGCGATGATCCACTTGGGGTATCTATCGGAGGAACGCCCTCCGAAGATTGGGGAACTTCTGGCGCTGCCCAATTACGGACGCGTTGATCGGGCGGCGGGACGTTTATATCTCGCAGGGGTTGACGGGTATAAAAACGCGGTGTTTACCCTGGGCTGCCTGAACAAAGCCGAACTGATCCAGCGCGTGATTTTGGAAGCGACCAGGCAGTTATTTAAATCGGAGGCACAATTTCTATTTTTCGATTGTCAGTCGATTCCAGCCTGGCGCTGTTTTCTGGCTAAGAAGCTGGCGATGGCGGATCCCAGCGGTTTGCGCCTGAATTGCCGAGAATCGATCAAGTCATTTGCGAAAATAGCGGCAGTCGTAAAAAATGCGAAAGAAAATTTGGGGTATTAATGAAAGTAGTATATATGTGCTTTGGCCGCGCGCACTCGTCGGTGGTGGCCTCCGCGATTCATCTTGGCTATCTCGATCCGCAGCAGACGCCAACCGTGCCAGAATTGACCAAACTGCCGCTATTTGATGTTTCAGAAGCAAGTGACTTAGGGGTCCCTAAGTTCGTTGGCTGTGATACGGAAGGTTGTGAAATATATATTGTGGGGCTGGATGGCTGCAGGGTACAAGCACAATCTGCCATCGAGAGTCTGGCAGCAATATTGGCGGTCCCTTCCCGGGAGTTCCTGATCGTCGAAACACTGGGGGCGATTGGCTGGCTCGCCAAATTTGGCGGGTTTCTTTCACGGCAGTTGCACTTTGTAAAGATCGGACGCCCGATTGTAGCGCACGGAATTATTCGCAGTTATGATCTGCTCTGCGAATTGGTCGAATCGGTGAAAAAGGAGCTGAGCGTAATTGCAGCAAAAGACCAAGAAACAGGTAATCCTGATCACAGACGGTGATCATGTTGCCCAGCATGTCGTTGAAGAAGCCGCTCGACGCGTTGGCGGGAGGTGCATATCAGCTTCGGGAGGGAATCCTTCGGAAATTGACGCGCCGGCACTGATCGAGTTAATTCATGATGCGGAAGGTGAACCGGTACTGGTAATGGTGGATGATGCCGGAACGCGCCGAAAAGGGCCTGGCGAAAAACTGATCGAGCAGTTGGCAACAGAGGATTCCATTGAGCTATTGGGGGTTTTGGCAGTCGCGTCGCATACCGCGAAGGTGGAGGGCGTGCCGGTTGTGGCTTCTGTAGACCGTAACGGTGAATTGATTAGCGGGCCGGTCGATAAGGACGGCGTTCCGGAGCAGATGGATCATCAAAAAGTCGAAGGTGATACAGTCGACGTTCTAAATAGAGTGCAGGTACCGATCGTGATTGGCATTGGCGATTTGGGCAAACAAAACCATGCCGATCATCATGCCAACATTACGGTCAGGGCGATCAGAGAAATAATTAACAGGGCCGGGAGCGATGCAAACTAAATGCGAGTTGGTTATCCACGAGCGTTACTTTATTATCATTGTTTTCCCTTCTGGAAGGGGTTTTTGGAGCATTTTGGACATCAGGTCTGCGTTTCCGGACAGACAACCAAAAAGCTGCTGGAAAGTGGTATTGAAAAGACTGTGGGCGAAGCCTGCCTGCCGGTAAAGATCTTTTTTGGACATGCTCTGGCGCTCAAAGACAGCGTCGATGCCGTCTTTCTGCCGCGGCTGGTCAGCTTGGAACAGAAGACCTATATTTGTCCGAAATTCATGGGACTGCCATCAATGATTAGGGCGTCCCTGCCTGAATTGCCGCCCCTGATCGAAGTGGAAGTCGATGCCCGCAAAGATGGTCTCAGAGGCAGCAACGGATTATGGCGCGCGGCCTGCGATGCGGCTGTCCAGCTAGGCGACGGTTCGGCGCGTCAGACTAAGGCAGCTTTTCATGCCGGGCAATCCATGCAAAAGGAATATGAACAGATGCTGCTGGCTGGATTAGATCCAAATCAGGCGATTGCCAGTTTAGATTGTCGTGACAGCTGGGATAATCGGGAGCGGGATCGGCAAAGATCAAGCGGTAGGAGGAACGGCGGTAAGGCAGAGGGAAGAGGGACCGGGGAGTCTGGGCTCAGCAACAACATGCCAAAGCCGAACATTTTGCTGCTGGGACACCCTTATAACGTTCATGACGGCGGCTTTAACCTGGGACTCAAAACACGCCTGTCCGGAATGCATTTTCGGGTGACTACTATGGAAAGCGTCCCCGCTCGCAATGCTTTGTACGAGGCTGACAAGCTTTCAAAAGCAATTTTCTGGAGTCTGGGACGCCGTATGGTTGGGACAGCGATGCATCTGTTCGCTGCTGAGCAAGTCGCAGGTGTCATGCATTTAGCCGCTTTTGGCTGCGGACCGGACTCAATGATTGGCGAAGTGGTTGAAAGAGAAGCCCGCCGGCTGAGCATCCCCTTCATCTCTTTAGTGCTGGACGAACATACTGGAGAAGCCGGCTTTTTGACCAGAGTAGAGGCTTTCGGAGAAATGCTAACCAGGAGGGGCCGCTTGTGAGATGTACTTTCCCGCATATGGGAACCATGTATGTGGCTGTGGAATCTCTGCTGGAAGGCCTTGGCCACGAGGTGATTGTACCACCACCCATCACTGAAAGGACAATTGAACTGGGACAGCACGGCGCGCCAGAGACTGCCTGTTTGCCGCTAAAGATCAATCTGGGCAATTATATTGAAGCCATGGAAAACGGGGCCGATGTTATTCTGATGGGCGGAGGGGTTGGTCCATGTCGCTTTGGCTACTATGCTGAAGTTCAGCGCGAGATTTTGAAAGACGCTGGCTACGACTTCGATATGATGGTCCTGGAACCGCCTAAAGGACAGCTATCTTTGGCGTGGCAGCGTTTTAAGCCCCTGCTTACCAAGGTCAGTTTGTCAGAAACACTCGCGGCGGCTAGATTGGCGTGGGCGAAGGCTCAGATTGTCGACGATATTGAAAAAATGACGCATCAAGTGCGCGCTTTCGAAACGGTACGCGGCTCCGCCACAGCAGCGCACAGCAAAGCAATTGCCAAGCTACGCCAAACTAAGCACCGTCAAAATCTGCCCCGGCTTTTAGAAGAAATAGGCACACTTTTTCAGCAAGTACCGGTCGATCTGCAGCGCCAGCCAGTTGTAATCGGACTGGTGGGCGAAATCTATGTGATGCTCGAGCCTTTTGCTAACAGGCAGCTGGAACGATTGCTCGGTGAAATGGGCGTATTAGTTAGACGCTCCTCTTTCCTGTCTGATTGGCTGCGTGGGCAATTTTACAGCCTGCTGCGTTTTGACATGCAAAAAAAGGCGCGCTTGCTGGCTGGCCCTTATCTGCCGCATTTTGTTGGCGGGCACGGACTGGAAAGTGTGGCTGATTCGGTCAATTATGCTAATAATCGCGTGGACGGCATTATTCATGTAGCACCCTTTACATGTATGCCGGAAATTGTGGCACAAAGCATCCTGCCTAAAGTGAGTGCGGACTTCGATGTGCCAATCATGACCTTGGTTGTGGACGAGCATTCTGCCGAGGCCGGAATCATCACGCGCTTGGAAGCATTCACCGATATGGTCAAACGGCGCCGCACCGGGCGCGCTTAAGCGCACAGGCGGGGCCGGCCGGCGGGGGGCGGGCGGATCATAGCGCCTGGGCACACTGGCCCAAGCGACACCAAGCTGAATCAAGAGGGGAAGGTACGAAAGCAAGTGCAGGGGTATCTGGGAATAGACGTAGGGTCAGTCAGCACGAACATTGTAATTCTGTCGGAAACAGGTCAGATGCAGCACAACCTATATCTGCGCACGCATGGGCAGCCGATAGCGGCTATCCAAAACGGACTACGCTCAATAATGGAGCAATTTCAAGATTTAGAGGTTCTCGGAGTGGGATGCACCGGTAGTGGACGGCGCCTGACCGGGGTTCTTTCCGGGGCGGATCTGGTTAAAAATGAGATCACCGCGCACGCCGTAGCCGCCATGTATTGTCATCCGGAAGTACAGACCGTTCTCGAAATTGGCGGCCAGGACTCGAAGATTATCGTGATCCGCAATGGCGTGGTCAGTGATTTTGCCATGAACACGGTTTGTGCTGCCGGAACCGGATCATTTCTTGACCAGCAGGCATCCCGGCTGGGCGTTGCCATCAACGACTTTGGCGGACTGGCGCTCAAATCTGAGAATCCCGTTCGTATTGCCGGTCGGTGTACTGTCTTCGCCGAATCAGATATGATCCATAAGCAGCAAGTCGGTCATTCAATCGAGGATATTACGGCCGGGCTCTGCGAATCGCTGGTGCGCAATTACCTGGCCAATGTCGGCAAGGGCAAAGAAATCCGGGAACCGGTCTTATTTCAGGGAGGCGTGGCTGCGAACGCTGGTATCAGAGCGGCCTTTGAAAAGCAGCTGGAGGTTAAGCTCATTATCCCCGAGCACTTTAGTGTGATGGGCGCAATTGGCTCCGCACTACTGGCGCGGGAGGAAATGCTTGAGAACCCCCGGCCCAGCAGTTTCCGGGGATTCACGATTGCGGATCGCCATTATATCACCTCATCATTTGAATGCACTGGCTGTCCGAACATGTGCGAAATCGTGCGGCTCACTGATGACAGCGGTCTACTCGCCAATTGGGGAGGGCGCTGCGGAAAGTGGGATTCTGACGGCGTGGTCCCTGGCAAAGCGGTGACCGCTGCTGCGAATAACGCGGCAGAAAATACTTACATTGACAGGGCAAAATCCTTATGCTAGACTAATGAAAAACATAAGTACCTCATCTTCCTCGGAAGTTGAGGTAGAGGCGCGGTGAACAATAGTACCCGGGTTGAGGTTAGGGAACCTGTGAAATCGGGGAAAGGGAACATCGCCGAAGCCAACCGTCTCCTAAGCGGTTGAGCTGGGTCCGGGTCGAACAGGTCCGGGACTGTCACGCACGATAACCTCAAAATCGTCCGTGGAGAGCTATCTCGTCCTGAGGAGAGGTACCGGAGTATGCCCGGGTTACCGGGCATTATTTTTTGCCTTTCCAATGGATAAAGATCCAAATTGGGAGGGCTGTTTTAATGTCAAGTGTTCTGGTTAATGAGCGGAATCATTTAGTTTTTGCTGGGCAAGACGTGGTTAGGCTGGCAGAGCAATTTGGAACACCGTTGTATATTTACGACGAAGAACTGCTCAGGGCTAATGCGCGTGCTTATCGCAACAGTCTTGCAGAAACCTATCCGCCTGCGAAAGGGCGCATCTATTATGCCGCGAAAGCCTTTTTTACGCAGGCAATGGCGCAGCTAATCGCCCAAGAAGGTCTCGGGCTGGACGTGGTCTCCGGTGGAGAATTGGCCACCGCCTTATGGGCTGGCGTGGATCCGCAAGATATTATCTTTAACGGTAATAACAAGTCTGTCGATGAAATGACAGCCGCGCTGCATTACGGAGTGGGTCGTTTCGTGATTGACAGTTTGACCGAAATTGAGGTTTTGGATGATCTGGCCGGCCGGATGCGCCGCAGACCAGATGTGCTCGTGCGCGTAAATCCGGGTGTGGAAGCGCATACCCATGAATATGTTCAAACCGGAATTACGGACTGCAAATTCGGCCTGGGTGCCACTGACGGGATGGCTCTGGCCGCAGTCGACAGCATCCTCGCCTCCACCAATCTTCAGCTCGTAGGGTTTCATTGCCATATCGGATCGCAGATTTTTGAACTGGATGCCTATCGGACGGCTGTGAATGCCATGGCTGCTTTTATCAAACAGGTAAATCTGGCAACCGGCTATTTTCCCGCAGAATTGGATCTCGGCGGCGGGCTGGGAATCCGCTACACCGATAACGATCAAAAAATGGAGATTAACGTGGCGGTCGCTTTGATGTCATCAGCAGTGAAGCAGGTTTTTCAGGACAAAGGGTGGGAATTGCCATACTTGATTCTGGAGCCCGGGCGTTCAATCGTTGGCGAGGCTGGACTAGCCGTCTACCGCGTCGGTGTGGTTAAGAATATACCTGGGGCCCGCACTTATGTGGCGGTGGACGGCGGCATGTCTGATAATCCGCGAGTCGCGCTCTACAATTCGCAGTATGAAGCCGTAGTCGCCAATCGAGTCCGCAGCGATCTCCGGCAGACGGTTACCATAGCTGGCAAATGCTGTGAATCCGGCGACTTATTGGCAAAAGACATTGAACTGGGACCAGTTCAACGTGGTGATTTGGTGGCTGTTTTTTCGGCTGGTGCATATCAGTATTCCATGGCCAGTAACTATAACCGTATTCCCAGACCAGCGGTTGTCATGGCCAATCATGCCGGAGCCGATTTGATCATAAAAAGAGAGACCTACGCCGATTTGCTGAAATCCGATATAGTTCCGGAACGTTTTTGCGCTCGGCAGGAGCACGTTGTGGGTCTCTAGCGCCGCTGTCTGAAAAAGGCGGTTCAGTTTTGAGGGAGTGGCAGGAAAAGCCACCGGATTTGGAGTATATCTACTAAAGACCGCACGGGCCTCCCTAACGGGGGGCCTTTAAAGTGTCGCACACAGTATTTAATGGAGGCTTTTCATGGATCTTACGCAAATAGTACTAATGTTGGCCATATTCATACCCAGTTTGGTGCTGCACGAATTTGCGCACGCCATTACAGCCACGGCCCTTGGTGACCCCACACCCCGCTGGGAAGGGCGATTGACACTAAATCCTCTCGCACATTTTGACATTTTTGGCGCTATCATGATCATTATAACAATGATTACCGGTTTTGGGATCGGATGGGCCCGTCCAGTTGGAGTTGATCCCAGAAATTTTAAGAAGCCGGCTCGTGATATGGTGTTGGTCGCCGTCGCCGGCCCGTTGAGCAATATCTTGCTGGCAGTCTTCTTCGGCCTGATATTGCGCTTTATGATCGTGGCCAATTATATGATATCCCCCGGTTTGGCCGTTTTCCTGCAGCTTGGCACACTGATTAATTTGTCGCTGGCATTTTTCAATTTGCTGCCGATACCGCCGCTGGATGGTTCGCGAATATTGCGTTATTTTCTGAAGGGCAAAGCTTATAATATCTATCGTCAGCTGGAATCTTACGGGATGGTCATTCTTTTCGGGCTGGTCCTGGTGCTGCCTGGTCTTTTTACAGTCCTAATCGGCGTGCCGCGGGATTTCCTGTTCTCGCTGATTACCGGTCTGGCAATCTAGCGTATCGTTTGGAAGGGAGTGAAAACCCTTGTGGAACGTGTTACTCCGGATTGTGAGGAGTGCCCGCAAGGGACTTGACATTCAACACCGCTCTTTTACAGAACGTTTCCTGGATGACAATGAGTTAGTGCTATTTAATCAGATGGCACTATGGGATCAGTATCATACTGTCAATACCGCCAAGCTAATTCTGGAGCATTTCGCCGGCACAGGCGCGGGCACAGGTCTGGACACTGCCTCAGGTGCCAGCATTGGTGGCGGCGCGG